>Ga0222713_10005467_pt1 | contig 12342 bp, 8 predicted proteins | sample C33_649DmetaG_FD_165061 | JGI IMG/M metagenome (GOLD analysis project Ga0222713, IMG submission 165061) | Estuarine water microbial communities from San Francisco Bay, California, United States - C33_649D | ecosystem: Environmental > Aquatic > Marine > Unclassified | place: USA: California...
GTTCTCATGAACACCTACCTCCAGGGATTTTCAAAACGTGCATTGGACATAGTCCTTTCACTGATCTTACTGCCAGTCGCAGTTATTTTAATTCTATTAGGTGTGGTGATGGTCCGCTTCACGAGTCGGGGCTCTGTGTTCTTTACCCAGGAAAGGGTGGGACTCAATGGGAAACTCTTCCAGATATACAAGATTCGAACGCTCCACACAGGCGACAACGGAGACCTGGCTGGAATGAAAAAAGGGGACCCGGCCATTCTTCCTGTGGGGCGTTGGCTTCGCCGCTGGAGAATTGATGAATTACCTCAGCTTATCAATATTTTGATGGGCGATATGTCTTGGGTAGGCCCTCGCCCAGAGCGTCCCCATTTAGTGGCTAAGTATTCTGAATTGGATGCCACTTACGCCAGCCGTCATCAAGCTCTACCCGGTATCACTGGGTGGGCTCAGGTCCATTTCCCTGATGCGACTCCGGATGAAAATCTGATAAAGTTGCCTTTCGATTTGGAGTATATAGGCCGGGCAAACTTGGGATTGGACATCCGGATCCTATGGAAAACCATACTCGCAATTGGATGAGGCTCTCCGTTGGTGCCTTATTTTCCATTTACTCAAAAGACCACCCAGAATACCTTTTTGAAGCCCTGTGGTCGGCCCTCCGAGGTCAGTCGTCACCCTTAGACGCATGTATCGGCGTCATTGAAGGAGAAATTGGGGCCGAATTGGAAAGGGTTGTCTCGGAATTTCACGAAGTCACATGGATTCGTATTCCGCGCACCAAAAATCCCACTGGGTTTGGCTTACCTGAAGCCTTGAATCGGGGATTGCAATCGCTGAAGACGGACATCGTTCTTAAACTAGATACAGATGATCTGAACCACGAGGATCGGGTAGCCATCACACTCGAAATGTTCTCCGCGACCCCAGAATTAGTACTCTTTGGAGGGCAGATTCAAGAATGGGATCCGTCCTTTACACGGTGCTTTGGAAGGAGAACCGTACCCACGAGTCACCCACAGATTCTCGAATTTGCTCAATCGCGGAACCCATTTAATGGGCCAAGCGTTGCATTTAAGAAATCCATCATTCAATCCCTTGGAGGCTATCCGTTGGTAGGAGCGAATGAAGACTATGCCCTATGGGCCTCCATCATGGCGTCGGGCCATGTGACCGCGAATCATGCTGAGGATCTTGTTTTCATGCGGGGAGGCGAGGATCTCGTTGCCCGCAGAAGCACCCAACGCTATCGCCGAGGCGAAGAGGAGGCATTAAAATTCATTTATCGCACCGGTCTTTGGTCTTTCTCCCGATTTGCCCTGCATTGGTTGACCAAACAACTCATTCGCCGGCTTCCAGATTCATGGAATCGGTATATTTACAGAAATTTGCGCCAAACCATCCCTGCTCAGGTTCCTTTGATTTATGAAAAGGCTCATTCAGCATGGAATACATTTCAACTATGAGAACTCGCTCCACACTCTTTGTTTTCTTGGCCATTTTCTTGGCCGCAGCGCATTCGGCTCAAGCTCAAAACGTTTTCGCCCGAAAGAATTTGACCTCCGTATCTGTGGACAAATTAGGCGAAGAGGAAATACTTCTTTTCAAGCAAGGCTTTGAATCGAAGAATCTCACCTCCTCTGAGGCTCTACGTGATTTGAGTAAGAAGGGGATGTCTGAAGCGGAGCTGCGCAAGCTCAAGGTTCGCCTCACCCAATTAGGCCAACTAGACCCCGGGGAACAGGCGCAGATGTTGACCATGCGGCTCATGCAACTGCAGGACTCTCTTCAAGATGCACAAGTTGATGCTCGCCAGTTATCCGGACTGGAGCGTTTGTACGCCTTAGACTCCAACGTATTCGGTGCCGAGTTATTCCGTAGCAAATCCATGGATTTTGCACCCAACTTAACGCTTGCAACACCGCCCACATATAGGCTGGGAAATGGGGACATTATCTCCCTAACCGTTTACGGTTTTCAGGAGTTAAATGTAGACGTAGCAGTCAAGCCCGATGGAACGATCAATATCCCTTATTCTGGTGTCGTCTCGGTTTCTGGGCTAACTGTTACGGAAGCCAAAGCCAAAATTAAACGACGTCTGGGCGCAAACGGCTACAATACCTTGGCCGACGGATCCTCACAAATGAGCCTCAGCCTCAAGGAAATCCGGAGCGTGGATATCACGGTGATCGGTGCGAAGATCCCTGGGCGCTATACGGTTCCAGGAATCGCCTCGCCGTATCACGTGCTGCACTTGGCTTCTGGCCCGGCTGCCATGGGATCTTACAGGAGCATATTCCACCTAAGGAACGGGGAGATTGTCGGAGAAATAGATTTGTACGAGCTCTTGGGGAAAGGAACCAAGAATGACGACCTGCGATTGGAAGATGGAGATGTTATTTTTATCCCACCACATTCTGGACGAATAAGTCTCGACGGCGAGTTCAAACGGGCACGTACGTTCGAAATGCGGCCCGGGGAGACCTTCCAAGACATTTTCGCTCTCTCTGGTGGTTTCACCGAACAAGCTTTCAAGCAGCAGATATTTGTAGAGCGCATTACAGACGTTGGATTTGAAGCTCAAACGCTCTTGCCTCAAGGATTTGCAGAATTCCAACTGCAACCCGGTGATCGATTCGTAGCGGACACTTTGAATGATCGTTTTCGAAATCGAATTGCGCTGACAGGGGCGGTGCAATCCACGGGATATTTTGGCCTCCACCATTCGTCAATGACCTTGGGTCAGTTGGTACAAATGGCTGGTGGATATCGGGAAGACGCAGTTCGTGATATGGCGGTCATTTCGAGACAAGACAGCACAGGAAAGCGGGCATATGCCTCCATATACGGAGATTTAGGGTCGTTTGTTTTATCCGAGGGGGATTCCATTCTCATCCCTCAAACGTCGTATTTTATCCGAAAGGAGTTTGTTCAAGTGTCCGGTGAAGTGAACAATCCAGGCGAACTTCGTTGGGCCGAGGGGTTGACAGTCTGGGATGCTATTTTACTTTCGGGGGGTTTCTCGGATGATGCGGACACGCGTACTCTCGAATATTCGACCAAAGGGGACTTCGGGAGATCCTATCGCAGCATGATGCTCGATGAGGAAAGTGCCAAATCTCAGCGCGTTCAGGCAGGGGATCTCATTTCTGTCAAGCGGACGCGCCTAAGGGAACAGGTAGCTTCAGTCACGCTGGAAGGCGAGGTAGCAAATCAGGGCGCCTACGGATTAACATCCCCCTTTGAGAATCTGCAAGACGTCCTGTCGCGCGCAGGGGGTTTGACGACCTATGCAGACCCCTATGGAGCCTATGTAGTGCGTCAGGTGAAATTAAATGTGAGCGACAGCGCGGTAGGGATGGGCAAAAACGCCTTTGCATTGCGCGGCGAGCTGTATTCTTTTGATACCATCGCTATTTCGGTCATGGCGCTTCAGGGTCGGACGCCTTTTACCTTGGAAAATCGCGACCAAGTATACATTAGTGCTCAGACAACGAGCATCAAAATTGGAGGTGAGGTTTACGCGCCGAAGCGGGTTTCATATCAAGCCAATATGGGATTTAACGCCTACCTCCGTTTGGGAGGAGGGGTGACCCAAGAAGGGAATAATCGACGGGCCTATGTGGTGTATCCCAATGGTCTTTCCAAGGCAACACGGCGATTTGGCCTCTGGCTGATTCGTCCTGAGGTCGTTCCGGGATCCCAAATCGTTGTCCCCCAAAAGCCATTGCGTTCTCAAGAAGGCTGGGGCCCTGGAGAGTTGTCGGCACTCACCGGAACCTTGGCGTCGATAAGTACCATGACCATTGCCATCGTTCAGCTACTCAAACCATGACACAGCATAGCATTAAGACTCTTGTTGCCGGCCAGAGCACCCTGGGAGAATGGGCGCTTTCTATGTTAGGCATTGGTTCTGCCCTTCGCAAACGTTGGAAATGGTGGCTCTTAATCACCTTGATGGGTATGGCTGCCGGCCTGGTCTATGGCTTTATGCATCCCCAGAAGTTTAAAGCCACGCTCATTATCGCGGTAGAAGACGACGACTCCAATGGATGGCAGAATCTGTTGCAGCAATTTGGGATAGATGTCGGAGGGAATAATCCTGGGGGAATTTTCAAAGGAGAATCCTTGGTGCGGTTATTCACTACCCGAAACCAGGTAGAGCGGACCCTCCTTCAAGAGGTCACTTTTGCGGACGGTAAAACAGAAATTCTAGCCAACCGCATTTTTCAACAAACGCCCTTCGCCGAAAAGGCGATTTTTTCGGATTTGACATTTACCGAGGACCGCAAAACATTTAGCCCTCTTCAAGACTCGGCGTTGATGCTGCTTTACCACTACACGGTCGAGGAGGTCATTGCCGCAGATAAGCCGGAGCGTAAGTTGAGCCTCATCCAACTCACCGCTGTTCACCCGGACAAATATGTGGCAAAGGCCATCACGGAGGAGCTGATTGAACAGACATCGGAATACTATGTGGAGTTGCTTACCAAAAAGGCGCGACTCAACATGAAGGTGCTTCAACGCGAAGCGGATTCTGTCCGCATCCTGATGAATGCGAATTTGACGAATAGCGCGAGCTCTACGGACTTGAATATTAACCCCAACCGGGCCTCCCTGCGCATTGATCAAAACAGAGCGTTGGTTGAGTTGCAAGTCAGTGTGGCCTTGTATGGCGAAATCATCAAGAATTTGAAGTTGGCCGAAATCGGCCTACGCAAGCAAACTCCGATTATCCAAATTGTCGATGTCCCACAATTTCCCTTACCCAAAGTTGGGCTTCTCCTGTGGCAGTGGTCCTTCATCGTCGGATTTGGTTGCTCTCTGGCCTTCATTCTTTTTGTTTCGCTGCTTCCCAACGAAGAATGAACCCGTCCACCCAATGGGCTCTACTTGTAGCCTATGGCTACACCGAAGAAAAGCGTGACGCATGGCTCCGCTTTCTGCATCAAGCGGGTTTCTCAACCGAATTTAGCGTGGTGCTGGACAATCAAGCACCGGTCTTACCGGGTGTTCTGCCTGGAAGCAATCGACATTACGAGTTTTCTGGGTACCGGGAAATTCTATCCCATGTCTCGCATCACGTGCAACCAGAGGATCAGGTCTTCCTCTTTAATGATACCCTATTTACGCACCATTGGTTGGCCGGTTGGGCGCGACTGATTGCTCGTCGGCGCTATGCAGGTCTGATTATGGGCGATATCCGCCATGAACCGGTCCTATTCGAAGGTCGACCGCTTACTATCCTAGCATCTTGGCATTTTGCCCTCCGAGGCACCGAAGCCCTTCAACTCCTGCAATCGGGCGTCGAAAAAGTCCTGGACGTATTTGAGCAGCCCATAGACGAAACAGCCTACCAGGACTACCTGGCCAACTACTTAGAGCCACGCTGGTGGAGAGGCTACACGCGCGTTTTAACTCCTGAAGCGCGGCACGTGAAAGAGCAATGTATCTGGGCCGAGCATCGCCTCGGTCGCTACATAGAGCAAGAAAGTGGCTTGCGGGCGTATCCGGGCAACCTCTATCCTTGGGTGCATCGAGTCGATCGACTTTTGGCCGCTAAGCGTCGAATTCAGCATCTTTGGACCGCATGATTCAGGCCCTACTGCATTACCTCATTTTCACCCCGAGTATCAATATTCCTCTGGGATTTGGTGATATTGAGACCTTTCCGTGGGCCTTAATTTTCTGTTTGAGTCCCAAGCTTGTACTCGACCGAATCTACATCTATCTGATGGTCGTTTTTGGTCTCAGTGCGGCCATCACGATAGGGATGTATGGCAATGGATTGGCGGTGGCGCGCTCCTATCTCGCGATCCTAAATGGGAGTTTGATCTTCTTTCGTGTTTTGGGGGCGGACAAGGATGAATTTCTCAAGCTGATCCAAGCCCTGATCACCATTTTCATCTTAAATATCCTCGTTTCAGGCATTGAGTTTGCCGGATTATTCCCCGAAGCGATTGAACCCTATTACCGCATGTTGGTTCCTCGATTTACCCATGAAACCTTGGACGGGGGCCGTGGGGTAGGAGGGCTCTATGCCGAACCCGCCTATTCCAGTTATGCCATGCACTTCATGTTCGCCTTCATGATGCTTTGGTGGAAGTGGTATCCTTTTGAACGACGAGGCGCCATCGCATTTCTCGGCATGCTCGCTTTCGATCTTTTCATCAATAAATCTGCGACAGGCGCCGCTTTTCTTGTGGTGCTCTTCGTCTCCTTCATGGATCGCAAAACCATTGGAAAATTCATCCTTGCGAGCCTGGCGTTTTTTGCCGCGATCCTGTGGATGGCCAATTCGATGGAAGAACCGCCGCGAGCGGTGGATCTCGTCAATAATATCCTCTTTACCTGGGATACAGATGATATCTACATGACCCTCATGAATGAATCCGGCCACCGCCTCTTCTCCATTCTTTCCGCCTACAAATATGGACTCACGCATTGGATCGGTGGTGGAATAGGATCCTGGCCCGTTTCCAGTGTCATTGCCATGGAGGCCATGGGCATTGAATCCTTTGAAATCTACTACTTCCTGGAGTTCAATGACGGTTTCTTCTTGGGTATCCGCCCCACCGCTTTTGCCGCGGGCCTGTTCTTAGAAGTGGGTATCATCGGTTGTGTGGCCTATTGCTTCACCTTCTTCCGCCATGTATGGACCCTCCCTTATGCCCAAAACCCCTTCTGGCGCGCAGTTTTCAACCTCTTTTTATTCAACTTCTTCCTGATTGGCACCATTGGAGACCCTATGCCTTACATCACTTTGGCCATGGCGTATCTTGCGCTATCTAAATTTGCCCTAGACCAAAGCACCGATGAACCGCATTCCGACCACCTCGCCTAATACGTTCCACACGCTGGCCGCAAGCTTGCTGTGCGCGCTGATGCTGGGGTTTTCGGCACAGGCGCAGTCGGTTTCTTTGCTGAATAAATCCCTCAATGATGCGGTGCGCCGCGCCCAACTTTGGGGCGATGTCCCCTTGACTTCCAGTTTTTGCGTGCGTCCCGTTCACGCATCCCGAGCGCTGGGCATTGAAAACCCCTTCGGGCTCGATCCCCATTACGACTTTAGTGGACAGGTCGACACGCTCTCCATTGGGGACGACCCCATTTTCCGCAACTACGGTCAACCCCTGGTTCTTCAGGCCTGGGAAGCGTACACAGACACCTCTATGGGGTGGAACCTAGACTGGAAGCAGCCCGTCCTGCCGCGTTTCAATGCGCATCCCTACTTCACGGGTGCCAAACAGGCCTGGCTGCAACTCCGCTCCACGCCTTATGTATCCCGCATCCAATTTAATTCCCACCACGACTACGGCTGGCAAGACGGCCCCATGATTCCCAATAAGGGCCTTCAGACCTACACCAATTTTGGGGTGTGGGGGAGAGTGGGCTTCCTAGAATTCCAGTATGCCCCAGAAAAGGTGTATGCCGCGAATGAAGATGTACCGGCGCCGGGAGTGCGAGGCAACATGGGAGACCATCCCGATCGATTTGGTACCGAACCCTATGCGCGGACCTTTTCGGGGCAGAGTTACGTAAAGGTGCATGTAGGCCCCCTGGCTGCAGGAATTAGTTCTGAGAACGTCTATTGGGGTCCTGGACGTTTTGCTGGTATAGTCATGAGTGACAATGCTCCCGGTATGGGGCACTTTACGGTAGAGTCAGCCAAACCGCTCAAAACCAAGTGGGGTACCTTGGAAGGGCAATTTCTCACTGGGAATAAAATGCACTCCGGATTCTTATATTCCCGTGGACCTACACCGGATGGAAGTTCACTGTCGGAGGTAGAGCGTACGCCCCAGATGGATAGTGTGTTTTCCGTTTTTACAGGTGCTGTGGGGGTATGGAATCCCATTTGGTTTCCCGGCATGAGCCTGGGTATTACTCGTGAAATCTGGACCGATGGTCCTGTGGCCACGGATTCCAAGCCCTGGGATTACATTGCCCTTTTTTACTCTAATCCTTTTCGCGGATCTGGAGGAGGAACACAGGCAAACATTGACCAAATGGCTTCCATGTTCTTCCGCTATGTGATGCCGGAATCTCATGCGGAGGTGTATGGCGAATATGGTTTTGATGACAACCGCTATGACCTGGAGGACATGCTCGTCTCCCCTGAGCACAGCCGTGCCTACCTCATTGGTTTTCACAAAATCCATCCCCTAAAAGAGAAAACGGAGTTCATGGAGCTTACCTATGAAGTGACGCAAATTGAGGGCTCCAAAGAGATGATTAACCGCATTCAATTTGGCTACCCCGTCTTTTACGACTCTGATTATAACCATTATGGTCAGCAAATTGGTGCGGGTATTGGAAACGGGAGTAATCAGTGGATCTTGAACATCGACCACGTGAAAAATACACGTCGCATAGGTTTTGTCTATGAACGCATTGCTCGAAATAATGACCTTTTGTATTCTAGGAACGTGCCCTGGGTAGCTACCTGGTACGGTTTCGATTTTACCAAGAAATACATTGAATCTTCCCTGGGTCTGAACTACGAAGAACGATTTGGCCCCATCCTTGTTTGGGGTAAGGCTCTACTTACACAGACCTACAATTGGAACTATTGGTACGATCCGGCTGGCACCGGTTCGCCCATGCGTGCCAATGGTTATAACTTTAAAAGCCTGAATCTTTTTTCGGGCATCACGCTTTTACTCTAAATCAAAACGTATGAAGCCTAAGTATTTCCTTACTTCTTTATTCATTCTGGCTACCATGGTTGTGTTGGGACAGTCCCTTGTGGGAGTGAATGTGGATGACCTCAGCAATGCCCAAATCACCCAAATTTTAAAGCGCGGTGCGTCCCAGGGTTTGTCGGAGGCTGAAGCCGAAGCGATGGCCCTTTCTTTGGGCCTTTCGCCTACAGAAGCAGCAAAATTCAAACAGCGTGTCGCCGAGCTTCAACTGGACGAAGAAGATGTCAAGGGCATGGAACCCCCCTCGGCGGTACAATTTCGAGAAGGAGCCACTGCGAATTCCGCAAGTGAGGAGACTAAAACCACGGCAAGTGGGCAAGACAGTTCTAGTATTTTTGGACATCAAATTTTCCGGGATGCAGACATTGAGGTCTACGACCGAGGGAGCGATGCTAAAGCGGGCCCAGACTATGTTTTAGGTTCCGGGGACCAAATTTCCCTGACCGTTTACGGTACTTCCTATTTCCAGAAAGTCTACACCGTGGATCCTCAAGGAGCGATTTCCATGGACCAATGGGGTAAGGTCCAAGTAGGGAGTTTATCCTTTGAATCCGTTCAGAAGTTGATAAAAGCCAAAATTCGACCCTATTTCAATTCCTCATCCAACGATGTAGACATTGCCTTGGCCTATTCTCGCAATATCACGATCCATGTTGTCGGCGAGGTCGTTCATCCGGGCTCCTACAGTTTCCCAGCATTGAATACGGCCTTCAATGCCCTGGTGGCCGCTGGCGGCCCGACGAACCAGGGCACCCTCCGTGACATCCACATTGTCCGCCATGGAAAAGTGGTTGCCACGTTTGACGTGTATGCCTTTTTATTCGCTCCGGAGCGGATAGCGAACATTTACATGCAGGATCAAGACTTTGTTCACGTGGGCGCCTTAGGTCGCATTGTATCTATCCAGGGTGCTGTAAGGCGTCCCTTTAAATACGAAGCCAAAGCGGGAGAATCCCCAATAGAACTGCTTGTCTATGCTGGGGGCATATCGGAAGACGCTCAATCTTCTGGCATGGAGTGGTACAAACGGGGACCTGGTGGCTATGTGGTTCAATCAGCTAGTGCCTCTACCGAAACTCTTTCCTCAGGGGACTCTATTTATGTGGGTCAGCAAATGATGGAGCTACGTAGTTATGTGGAAATTACCGGTGGAGTAGAAATTCCAGGCAAATACTCATATACGGAGGGTATGACGCTTTCTGCACTTTTGGAACAAGCGGGCGGGCTTCAGCCTGATGCCCTCAGGGACGCCATGTATATTTCGAGAGAACTTTCCGACAAGTCCCGCACTTTCCTTGTTCTCCATGCCGAAGACGCCCATACATGCGTACTACAGAACAAGGACAAGCTCTATATTTTGGAAGTTCCAGACTCAGATGCCATGCCCATCTCGGTGCAAGGTGCGGTGCGGTCGCCTCTGAAAATCCCCTTTGCAGATGGGATGACCTTGGGCGACGCATTGCGTCAGGCTGGAGGACTAAAAAATTCCGCGGACTATACGCGGGTGGAAGTGAATCGACTCGGGGCATTTGCGGATTTCCGTTCAGGAACGAATAGGGACATCTATACCACGGCGCTCGTGACTTCTGTGCCGCGTGAGCTTTCTAGAGACTTGACGGTTCAAGATGAACGTCTTGATTTTACGCTGCAGCCCTATGATCAGATCATTGTGCGGGAGATACCGGAGTACCAGTTGCAGAACATGGTCTATATCGGCGGAGAGGTGCTCTATCCAGGGCTCTATGTCCGCCTTAGCAAGGATGAGAAAATTAACTCGTTGGTTGAGCGCGCCGGCGGCATCACGTTGAACGGTAGTACCGCTCAAGCATCCTTGAAACGTCAGAACAAACCGAATATTCGACTGAATTTGGATCGGGCATTGAGTATTCCCATGTCGAACTCAAATTTGACCATTTCTGATGGAGACAGTCTATTTGTGCCTGAAAAGGAAGGTTTAGTCACCATCGATGGACCCGGCACCAAATACTACGTTCGCAATGGTAAAACCACATTTAATGCCCCTTTTGAACCCAATCGCCGCAGCGCCTACTTCGTGAAGCAATTCGGATTGGGTTTTGCTAAGAAGGCATCCATTAAGGATACGTACGTAAGTTATCCCAATGGTCAGTTCTCCAAAGTGCGCGACTATGGCTTATTCTGGATGCACCCCATCGTCCGCCCTGGCGCCACGATTCATACAGTTTTAAAGGAACCGAAGCCACAAAAGAGAAAGGCAGAGCCTAATCCTCTCGATTGGAATCAGGTGGTAGCCACGTTAACAAGCGCAGCGATGGGCTTTGGAACCGTGTACACCTTGCTTAGCCGCTAAGCCACCAGTACCTCATGGAGCCCGCTCCATCTCTCACACCGGAACCCCATACCACCAGCCAGGAAGCCCAGCTTCCCTGGTTGGTGATTTACACCAAGCCCCGCCAAGAAAAGAAACTGGCCGAACGCCTCCAGCAAGCCGGCTATACGGTCTACTGCCCCACCCAACGCATGAAAAAGCGCTGGAGCGACCGCTGGAAGTGGATAGAGCAACCGCTCTTCACCTCTCATATTCTCATTCAGATCGATCCAGAGCGCCGCGATGCGATTTACTTCGTTCCGGGCTTTGTGCGCTTCCTTTTCTGGCTCAAACGCCCTGCACAGGTGCGGCCCAAGGAGATTGAGACATTGAAAAAATGGCTTCAAGATTTTGACCCAGAGGCCCTTCAGGTCGTTGCCCTAGAGCGGGGTCAACACGTGGAGGTTAAATCTGGCCCATTATTGGGGCGTACTGGGAAAGTGCTAGAACAGCGCGGTGGTACCCTGGAGTTAATCCTAGAGGAGCTTCAAATCAAAGTGAAAGTGGACCTAAGCCTCACTGAAGTCGTATCGCACTAATGCCGCCAGGAGTTCAAGCAAATGGAACTCTTGCGGCAACCATTAGGACGTTAGTTCCTTCGCCTGACGATTTAAATCCCGCAAAAATTCTCGTCCACCAAAGAACAGAACAGTAAGGAAACTCCCAAGAAAAGCAGCAATAACTGCGGTTTTTGCCTTCGAGGTCCTTACTCGGAGTGGATAGTGGGGCCTGTCGACGATGGTAATCAGGGGCTCCTCCCGGGCCATCATAGTCTTGCTCAACTCTAAGTTCTTCACCAATTCCCCATAAAGGGTTGTCAACATCGTTACTTTGATTTGCTTTTGCATCGAGGGCACCTTCGCAACAGATTGCACGGTAAATTGATTCTGGTCTTGAGATTGCGAGTAGCCCACCATGGCGGCGTTGAGCTCTGCGGATACACTGTCCACGCGACGTTCTAACTTATCAATGTTCGCTCGAGAGTTGGACATTTTCGTTTCGATGTAGAAGTCTGAAGCTTTGGCACTGAGCAATTCCACAAATTGCTTGGCAAAGACTGGATCATGTCCCGTATACGTAACTGTGACAAAGCTCAATTTCTTGTCCACTTTGGAGACCGCTAGAGATTGCTCGGTTAGCGTTTTGACGATGATTCCTAATGCGGAGTCTTGGTGGCGATTTACGTCTTCAATATTCGTGAAGGGATAAAGCCCCAGAGAGTCCCAGGTCTTTGCCAATTTGGGTATTGTCGCAACATATTGGTTCACGAGAAGTGTAGAGTCGCCATCGATA
>Ga0222713_10005478_pt1 | contig 12323 bp, 18 predicted proteins | sample C33_649DmetaG_FD_165061 | JGI IMG/M metagenome (GOLD analysis project Ga0222713, IMG submission 165061) | Estuarine water microbial communities from San Francisco Bay, California, United States - C33_649D | ecosystem: Environmental > Aquatic > Marine > Unclassified | place: USA: California...
TGGGCTCCATACGCTTTAGAATTCCAAAAGAAGCATAAATGCAAAGTCATTATGTCCACTTTTTTAAATAAAATACTGGACATTCCTGAGATAGAGTTAGTAGAACCTGGAACGGTTGTGCCTAATATCTATGCTCAGTATAACATTGGTTGGTTCTATGATTCAAACAAAGAACCAGTATTGCCAAATACTATTAAATTGCAAGAAGCCGCTACTAAAATATTAGGACTAGAATTTGAGGAGATTAAGCCTGACTTACAATACGAGTCATATGAACATATTCCTGTAAATGAATACGTGACCATTGCTACTAACTCTACATCAGGATGCAAATTTTGGACAAAGGAAGGATGGCAAGGTGTAATTAACTATTTAGTAAACAAAGGATACAGGGTGATTAATGTATCTCTTGAAGAGAATGAATTTGATAATTGTACACAAATTATTAATCACAACATCTATGACACGATGGCATTAATTGACCACAGTGAATTTACTATTGCTTTGGGATCGGGAATTGCGTGGACAGCTTGGGGATTGGGGAAGAAAGTTATAATGATAGCTGGATTTAGTGAAATAGGTCACGAATTTGAATGTATAAGACCATACAATAAAAATGTATGTACCGGATGCTGGAACAATAAAAACTTCAAATTCGATAAGGGGGACTGGTCTTGGTGTCCCGTACATAAAGGTTCTGATCGAATGTTTGAATGTCAAAAAACAATAACAGCTGAAATGGTTATTGAAGAAATAAAAAAGATAATATAATGGCAATAGTATATAGGCATATAAGATTAGATACTAACAAGGTGTTTTATATTGGTATTGGAAATAATACTAGGAGAGCATATTGTAAAAAGAATAGAAACAACTATTGGCATAATGTTATTAATATATCTGATTACAGAGTAGATATATTATTTGATGATTTAAGTCGTGAAGAAGCGTGTGAAAAAGAAATGGAATTCATAAAGTTATATGGAAGAAAAGATTTGAATAATGGCACCTTAGTTAATCTAACTGATGGGGGAGAGGATATAAAAAACTTGGTATATACCCAAGAAAGAAAACAGAAGATGTCAGAAAACTCAATTGGCCCATTGAATTCTTTTTATGGTAAACATCATTCAGAAGAAACAAAAAATATATTATCTCAAAAAGCATTAGGTAAAAAAGTTTCAGATGATGTGAAATTAAAAATATCTAAAAGTTTAAAAGGAGATAAGAATTACTGGTATGGCAAAAAATTATCAGATGAGCACAAGTTGAAATTATCTGCTAAAGCTAAAAACAGAAAACTTACTGATAAAGAAAGAGACAAATTAAGAATTACTAGTCCTAAAAGAATAGAGTTATACAGATATATTAATAATGAGTTTTATGTATACGAATCTTTAAGACAAGCGGAAACAATTACTGGTATAGAAAGAAAGTATATAAAGAAGTATTTAAAAGAACTTGGTTTTATAACAAAGCAAGAAGCAATTGATATGGGATTGCTGTAAATAGAAATACTCCTCGACAATTTGAATGCCAGAGGAGTATAACTGCTGATGATGTGATTAATAGACTAGTCCTTCTTAAAAACATTTAAGACTTGAGCCTTAGCTAAGATAGTAATAGTCTCGCTATCTTTTACAAAGTTCTTAAGAGTCTCTTGGTCAGATGAATCTAGGTCAAGGATATCTCCTTTGTTTAAAGCAAGAGCCCATTCCCAATACTTCACAGCATCACCTTTGGTTTGCTGAATAAGTGTGTTAGCTAATAACTTTCCTGCATTAGCACCTTCTAGTTCTTTACCGTCTAAATCGGTTAGATTAAAATTAAAATTAAGTTTCATAATATATTTTTTTTTGTAAAGTTACACAATAGGTTCTTCAACTACAACTTCTTCTTCTACAATTGGAGTAGGCTCAGGGGGTACTGGAGGGATATAATCTCCTGTAATAGTTAGGTTTAATTGCTCTGCAATCCAATCCCAAGCATAAGCATCTTGTGACCAATCAGCATAAGCCTCTCCTGTCATAGTTAAGTTTCCTTGTGCAAGTTGAGTTCCTACATTTCCTTCTTCGGTTGTAGAGAATAATCCGTACCAAAATGTAGCAGACGTATTTAATGTTACATTAACTGCATAAGAGTTAAGTATAGTTGCTTGTTGTACTGTACCATTGTCCCAAATAGAGACTGCTTCGATATTCTTCATTTATGTTTTTGTTTTAAAATTACTAATTATTAAGGACAATACGTTTGTCCTGATACGATTTGTATTGATCCATTATATCCTGCAGGCAGGGTAGTCTGATTAGTGCCATTATATGTATAAAATACAGGGGTACTACTAGGCAATACATATCTCTGCCCCACTCCTAATGTAGGAGTAATCTTTGTCCACGCAGCAGGTCCACCTGAGCAGTGATTAAGCTGATAGTAGGTAGCAGGTGTAGCCACTAAATTACTTTTTACTACCAACTGATTATTACTCTTGCCTGCCAATGGAGATGCCTCAATATCAACCGCTGATAATGCACCTGTTTTTGTTATCTCCCTATTACTAGGTATGCCTGATGGGGGTATTAATCCAATCTGTATAAACACATTATTATTCACGGCACTTTGTAAGTTTGCCCAAGTAACACATTGATTATTTGCTAAACCTGCCCAAGACATATTAGTTTAAGTTTAATGAGTTCCAAATGCTGTCGGATATTTCAATGCTTAACCCCAAATCATTAGTTATTAAAACACCTGACTTTGTTTTTACTACATTACAATTACCTCCAATACTCAATCCGTTTGAAAATTTCAACATATTAGTTTAAGTTTAATTGTTGTTCCAATTCTGCCACACGCTTCTCTAATCTTGCAATCTTAGCTGTATGAACCTCACGATAAGATAAACTTAGTAATCCATCCTCTCCAATACTTACTGCACTTGGCAATATTCCTTGTACATCTTGTGCGAAATATCCAAGTTCTTCTTTGCCATTCTTAGTGTACAACTTAGCTACTACAGATTCAATTCCTTTAGCTTGATGATTGTCTTCAATTAAAGTCTTGATAGTTTTGTCTGAGCTTTCGAAGAAAGCAGCTGCAGTTACATTGTTTGCCGTAATATTATTAGAAGTATAAATTGCTCCATTATTGTAAACAATAAAAGGTTCAGCATTGGTATCGATATCTTTCATTACAATTGCTTTAACAACTATGCCTCCAACAGGTCTTCCATCTACTGATTTAACTTCAAAACCATAGGCGGGAGAATAAAGTCCATTACCATTATCTTGATACCCAAGAATTAAACCTCCATTTAATCCTGAAAATTTACTATATGTGCTACCTTGCCCATTTGTGCCTGCAAAATTTGGTGTTGCTGTTGCTCCCCATAATCCATTTGCTGTATATGATGTATATAAACTACCTCCATAAATTGCATATCCACTTCTAATTGCTGCTTTGCCTTGAACATCCAACTTATACCCTGCATCTGTTGTGGTGCCTATTAGAACGTTGCCACTAGTTGCCTTAACAACCATTCCAACTGCTCCCGTACCATATAAATATAAATCGCCTCCTGTATTCCATAATACAAAATCGGAAGCAGAAAAACCGCCACTAATATCGCTACCAACTCCAAGAAACTTACCTGAACCTGTACCGCAACTAAAAAGTGTATTTGTTTTTACACTACTCGAAAACGTGGCTGCGCCTGTGGAAGACATTGAAAACACATTTGCTCCACCACCATTTACTCTAAAATTAATGCCTTGTCCTGTTGCAGCGTTTAAGTATAACCCATCAGTTGCATCAGTTGCAGCAAATATTCTATTATATGAATTTGAATTCACACCAAATGCAAATGTTCTATATGCACCACCAAATGTTTGATCTGTTCCAATTACGGTTCCGTTTATAGTTGCATTTCCATTTACTTGCAATTTATTTCCATTATCCGTTGTGGTGCCTATTAGAACGTTGCCGCCCGTAAATAAATGCTTAGAAGCACTATAATACAAATCGGCATAGTTGCCTCCATTTCTATTTTCTATATAGCCTACTCCGTAACCCGTATTAATACTTAATCCATTTGTTGGAATAGTTACAGCACCATTATTTTCACTTACTAAAATGTTATTTGTGCCACCTCCTGCAATAGTTAATTTACCCCCCGCCGTAACACTACTCGAAAACGTGGCTGCACCTGTGTCCTCAATCCATAATCTCGTAGATCCTGCTGATTCATCGTAAATGTGAAAACCTCCATATGTGATTCCAACTTTTCCTGTGCCTATTCTGTAAACTCTATTCCCATTGTTTACCTGTTTAAATGAAACAAAACCATTACCCGGATCATTTGCTGTTAAAAATAAGCCTTGCCCTGTTGTTGGTGTTAAATTTGCACTCGTAATAGTTCCTGAAACGGTTAATGAACCCCCATTTGATAATGTTAAAAATGCCGATGCATTTCTACCAATTGCAAATTTATCGGTTCCAACTGAACAAACACCAATGCCAATATCCCAATAATTTGTTGCTGCGGGATCAGATGCCATTCGTAATGTTGCACCTGTCATTGATCCTGTAAATCCATTTGATCCATTTTGAGTATATGAAATGTGAGGATTAATATGCATTACCCAACGATCTGATGTTGAACCATAAATTGTTGGATAGGCAGTACCTCCTGCCCATGATGCAGCAATTGATCCAAAAATACCTTTAAATGAACCTGTGTCCATTGCAATTGATCCATTTACTGCCAATTTATATCCTGCATCGGTTGTTGTTCCAATTATAACATTACCGCCACTTTTTACTAAAATTAAATTTGGATTTCCTGAACTTACATTTGCAAATTCCCACATACTTCGCCATGCACCCGGTGTATATGCTGCCGCCACAATTTTACTTCCACTTGTTCCTGAACTACTTGGAATAATTGTTAAATTATTGTTGACAACATCATCAATGTATAATAATGTACCTGATAATAAATCGCCACCACCTGTGTAATTTGATGCAATTCTAAATGTACTTTGTGATCCTGTGATATTTAATGATGCCCCACCCAATGTTGTTGTTGCTGTAATACTAGAACCTGCTGTAACACTACTCGAAAACGTGGCTGCGCCTGTGGAGGCGATTGTTAAATGAGTGGTTGAACCATTCTGAAAAATTATACTTCCAGTCGTTACCGAAGTAGCGTTTTGACTTCTAATGATTAAATCATAATCTCCAGAAGTGTTTTTAATTATAGAAGCCGTTCTAGCATTAGCTGCATTTGAGCCACCTATAATAAATCCAGTGAAATTACCACTATCTGAATCGCTACCATTACTAGAATGAATAACGTTTGCCGTAGCTTTTCCTGAAAACGTAGCACTTGTACCGCTTAAAGCTCCAGCAAGTGTGCCACCTGCTAGTGGTAGATAAGCTCCTGTTGGAGAAACTGAAGTATTAACACTACCATCAGCCATTAAGAACTGAGATGATGTACCGCCTGACTTGATGAATTTATTAGCAGTGATATCTCCACTGAATGACGCTGAACCACTAGAGTTTAATGTGATGCCACCAACCATTGATAATGGCTCAGTAACAAATGCAGGTCCATTAGATTTAACATATATACCTCCCGAAGCACCACCTGTATCTGTATTTAAGAAACTAGCAACATAATTATCAACCGCAGCACCTGATACGGAAATAGCATTGCTTGCTTCTGTGATAATACTATTCCCAATTGTATTAGTACCTGTAGCTTTAGGAATCTTGTTTGCAGTTAACGTACCTGTAATCTGACCAACTGGAGTTGTACCTGACGTACCAGATGAACCATTTGCACCTGATGTTCCTGAGCTACCACTTAATCCTGAAGTACCATCTACCCCTGATGTTCCGTTGATGCCTGAAGTTCCTGAAGTACCTGATGATCCACTTACTCCTGAGCTACCGCTAGTACCGCTTAATCCTGATGTACCACTACTACCGTTAATTCCACTTGTGCCATCTACTCCTGATGTACCACTAACCCCCGACGTTCCGCTTACTCCACTAGTACCGTCAGCTCCTGACGTTCCTGAGCTACCTGTTAAACCTGAAGTACCACCTGTACCTGAGGTACCTGTTGTGCCACTAGTTCCAGAAGTGCCATCAACTCCTGATGTACCTGATTGAGATACAATAGCTAAGAATATGTCGTGATTATTAGCAAAGTTTGTTGTGCCTGTACCAGCTGACGATATTAAAGTAACGGGAACAATCCAATAATTGTTAGCACCTGTTACTTGTGTTGGTGTTCCGTTAACATCCCATATTTGATAGTTTGCTGAATTATTTTGATCTTGGATAGTAATCTGTTGCGAATTTTGCAATAATGCCAAGAAAATATCAATGTCAATGCCATTGTTAGTTAAATGACTAATATTAATTGATGTAGCATTTATTTGTGTGGTATTATTCCACGATACGTGTCCATTGCCAGGATATCCTGTTTGTGTTGTCGTGTGTGCTTGATATAAGAACAAGTTATTAGACACACCATTTTCACCTGATGTACCTGACGTTCCATCAACACCACCTGTACCACTAGTACCTGTTGTGCCTGAAGTTCCTGACTCTCCACTAGTGCCCGACGTTCCTCCAGTACCATTAGTCCCTGATGTTCCACCAGTACCGTCTGTACCTGATGAGCCACTTGTTCCTCCTGTACCTGAAGTACCATCAATGCCTGATGAGCCACTAGACCCAGATGTACCTGAAGTACCACCTGTTCCGTCAGTACCACTAGTACCTCCTGTCCCATCTGTACCACTTGTTCCTCCTGTACCTGATGTGCCATTAACTCCACTAGTTCCACTTGTTCCTCCTGTACCGCTAGACCCACTTGTTCCGTCTATCCCCGAAGTACCACCTGTGCCATCAGTACCGGATGTACCTGCTGAACCATTAGTACCAGAAGTGCCTCCTGTCCCGTCTGTTCCACTAGTCCCTGACGTACCATCTGTTCCATCGATGCCGTCAATACCTGACGTACCTGACGTGCCACGTGTACCTGAGGTACCATCTGAACCGTTTGTTCCTGAAGTACCTGATGTACCACCTGTGCCTGTAGTTCCGGATGTACCTGTTGTGCCACTAGAACCTGAAGTTCCTGTCGTGCCACTAGAACCTGACGTACCTGTAGTTCCTGATGAGCCACTAGTACCGTTTACGCCACTAGTTCCTGATGTTCCTGTAGTACCAGAAGTTCCTGATGTTCCTGTTGTACCCGATGTGCCACTTACGCCTGAGAATAACCCAAATGTAACTGGCTCATCTTCGTTAACAATACCTGAATGGCCTTGTAAAAAAGTTAAGTCTAATAAGTAATAGTCGCCATCTTGAACGACAGCTGTAACTCTATATAATGCAAATTCACTAGGGAATCCTGGGCGATTAACAAGGATAATTTTATCGTTCCAAATTTCTTCAATATATACACCTGGCTCAGTATTGCCCATTGACAAGAAAGATACCTTAATAGTACCTTCAAGTCCAATAATATCTACCGTATCATATGGGTGGTCAATTAGTTCAAACGTCTTCGCAGGTTGAGATTCTGTTGGTGCATACATTCTGTATGCCCAGTTGAAACTGCCTGTATCGATAATACCTACTTTGTTGAAGTATTCTGCGACTCCATCTGCAGTGAAGTTTTTAGTTAGTTTGTCAGGTGTTTCCCAAGAACTTCCTATCCACCGGTCTTGACCGTTTATATTTAGATCCCTAGCGTACGAACTAATTCTTGCCATGTGTGTGTATCTTTGCTTATTATCTAGCAAAAATACGCAAATTTATCTAAGTACTAGAAACTTGAAATAAGCATACAAGATAATAATAGCCGACTCTATTAGTATAACTATAATAGCCCAAGTAGGGACCATGTACCTAACAACGTCTACACTCTTGTTATGTGTATTAGAATCGATTTTGCTTCTATACTTATCTTCGTACACATGAGCGATTGAATCAATGTCAACTGTGGCCTCAATCTTGCCACGTACGGAGCGAATTGCTACTTGCCCTTGTGGTAGTTTAATCTTGCTATAGAACGTGCTTAAAATGCCAGAAGAATCGCACGGGTTATCTATAATTAATGTGTCATGTACAGCTGGAAGAATCACCTCAGATCTTTTTGCTATAAACGTATCAACACGAACAACCTCTTTATACTCAATTGCTGTTTTTGTTGGACGGCAAGAAACTGTTATAATTAACAATAATAAGAATAATCTTTTCATTAGCTTACCAGTTTTTCGTTTCCTTTGTATGGTAAATAAACAGTTTTGCCTGCCTTTTTTGTCGCAACTAATATCTGATTGTTATTTAAGCCATCTCCATATGCCACATGCACCCATCCTAGCTTACCTGCTTGTGGAAACTCAGCAATTAATTGCTTAAATTTTAAATTATCTTTGATCCAATGAAATATATCATTATTTGTAACCCCTGAGCTAGATCCATCCATATCAATGTCAATAGCTTTGCCATAACAGTGGTCAGAGGTGGAAGATCCGCCAATGGCCTTGTTAAGTGCTTTTGATCTATATCCACTTGAAATGTTAATAGGTACACCGAAGTGATTACGAATAGGTTCAAATACATGCTCTGCAAGTTTTTTGAAATTCTCTAAATGTTCTGGTGTTGGATTATTAGCAATGCCTTTTCTCTTAGCGGACTCTGACCTTGTTACTTCTGATAAGTCCAGGTGCTCTGATAGTTTCATTTGATTATCTGTCTAATTAAATCTTCATTAAAAAAATGCAAGAAAATAAAAACAAGATCTATACACATAGCTAGTGCTACTATAGCTGACACTACATAAGTAGTTAATTTTATCATCCTTGACCTCTCGATTTCTTTGACTTGCAATCTTTTGGCCCACTTGTTTTAGCGTGCTTACCTTTGCGTCTTACGCCAAATGTTACTTTTTTAGATTCGTTATTTGCTTTTGCCATTGATTGATTTATAACCTGCTATACCTAATGCAGATGCAGAATATATTAATAGTGAATCAAAAATAAACTCTTTTACGGTTAAGTCATTACCTAGAATACCAGCAACAACATCAGACAAAGCAATAATAGCTACCAACCCAAGTGCAATAAATGCAGCAACAGATTGCTCATTTACGTCATTTGAGTCTTTAAATATATTCCACATTACTCTTTGCCTTTAATTAAGTTATATAACTTAAACCCTGTGTAAATAATAGACACAGCCAACAATGCCAACCGTAAGGCAGCTTCGATATTTGTGAACGACAAGATCAATGTCGATGCGTTCAATAGTCCTATTTTCAAATCCTCCTCCGTCATATTACCAAAGAGCAACAATGTTAGTAGCTGCTGTTCCTGTAGAGAAAACTCTCTTAACACGAACTTGAAGAGTCGTGCCTGCTGGTACTGCGTAGAAGATAACCTCGTCGCCACCAATAGTTAATACCTTTAAGTTACCAGTACCACCAATGTAAAGGATACATCCCTCATCATTTGTGCCACCTGATACGCTAGGAATATTATCAGTGTTTGATGGCGTTACTGCTGCAGCACGCCCCGACTGTACGTAATTTAAAACACCCATCTTATTTCTTCTTTTTGTTTTTCATTGCAGCTTGTGCATTCTCTGCGTAGTGCTTACGTGCAGTTGCTGTCAACTTTTGATTGCTTGCTTCCTTGATATTGAACGCTGTTTTTTTGCTAACCTTTGCCATGTCTATATGTTATTATAACACAAAGATATAAAACTTTTATGTATTGAAATTTAGCTTTGAACCCTTACTAAGATTGTCACTCCACCACAATGGTTGAAGGTTAGTATAATGACATAATTTATATAATTCTTCTTCTGTTGTAGCTGATGCTAAAGGAATTATGTGGTCTATATGCCAAGTTTTAGGTCCATGATTATCCCATGACATGCGTTCATCAAATTGATTTTCTATATGCAACTTTACAATTTCATATTCTGCACCAAGTAAAGCCTTACTTCCATTATTTTTAATCCATCTTGTTTTTCTAAAAACCTCATATATCCTATGACGAAGTAGACCTTTTAATTTAAACATTGAATCTGTTTTTCTTCTTTCTACTATACGTTTATTTCTTTTTTCTTTATTACGTAAATCATACTCTCTATTTTTAATTTTTAATTTTTCTTTATTATTCTCCTTGTATTTTCTTTTGGCCAATTTTATTGCTAATGATTTTTCTTCTAAAGTATATTTTTTGATAGGTTTGCGGTTTTTAAAATTATACTCTCTATCAATTTTATTTTTACAATCTTTGCATTCACTAGCCTTTCCGTCCTTTTTATTTTTATTATTATTAAAATATGATAATGATTTAATAATACCACATTTATAACACTTTTTCATAAAACAAAAAACACTTGTGTTCGGGGGTAGTGGCCCCTACTAACAAGTGTTCCAATTAAAAATCTTTTAATATATCACGCCCACTACAGGTGATACATTTACAATACAAATATACTATTTTTTCTTTGATCCCCTAGCACGAACATCTCCTTTTGTGTCATTTTTATCTCCTCGGTTTTTTGATGGAGATTTATAAGTCAATCTACCACTAGAATGATGAGCAAGATCTTTTCCAGCGTGCGGTCCATTTTTATCACCGTATGTCCCTCTTTTGCGGTTCTCACGGTTAAGCTCAATACGCTTTTTTAATTGATCAGCTCTCTTGTTATATTCAGCCTGATATTCAAGACGTTTTTTGCGAGCCTCTGGATGAGTCTTATAGTATTCAGATGTCCGTCCTGCCATTACTTTTTCTTTGCGAGAATCTTCTTCTCTTGCTTTAACATTTCTTTGGTAGGCTTCTTGCCGCTTCCTGATTTGGCACGGATATTATTCCACAAAGAGTTTTCTACTCCTAACTTATTTAGTTTCTTTTTCATACTAACAATTTTTTTCCTTTAGATAAATTTTCTTTTGCCCATAGAGGTTGAAAATTTGTATAATGATTTAACTTTATAACTTCTTCTTCTGTATTAGCACAAGCTAAAGGAATAATATGATCAATATGCCATTTACCATGATTTTCAAAAGACATTCCATCTTTTAGTTTTTCAGAAATATGGCTTATAAAATGTTCAATAGTACACCCTAATATAACTTCTGTTCTATCTATTTTTTTAAAATTTTTCTTACCTCTTTTAAAAGAATGTAATATTAACCTTCTGACATTATTTTTAAATCTAAAAATAGGTTCATTTTCAGATCTTCTTTTTATGTATAACCTAAAATTTAACCTATTTTCTTTTCTATATTTTTTTAAATATTCCTCGTTTTCTAATCTCCATTTTTTTATACTATTAGAATTCCTTTCTCTGTATTCTTTATTTTTTAATTTTAAAATATTTTTATTTTTGTCTTTATATTGCTTTAAGTATTCTTTTTTTGACTCTTTATTATCTTCTTGATATTTTTTTACACAGTCTTTACACTTAGAACGATATCCGTCTTTATAACCACTTCCTTTATAAAAATACTTAAAATCTTTTAATTCATTACAACTAGTGCACGATTTCATTTTAATTAATATTTAATTACAATTCCACTTCTTAAGGGCTAATGCTTTTCTTGTTGGCTCGCCATTTAGCTTCTTCATTGGTCCTTCTACACCTGACATGCGAGCACAGAATGACTTGCGTCTAGCAGCATCTTTGCTGCCCGCCTTTAATTTAGATGGGGGAGTGGTCACCGCTGTTTGCAGTTTGCTACCAGGGTTCTCACGTCTGTATGACGCAACGCCTTTAGCATTAAGCCCACCAGTTTTACTTTTTCCCTCGGACCTTGTCCAAGCTGCTGTCTTTGCCATCTTGTGGTTTATTAAATGGGAATACCCTGTTCAATGCATCTCTTCTAGCAGCACAGCCGCAGTCATCACCTGCGACGGCTTTAACAGCGGCTGCAACGCCTGTTACCTTAGCAACATGCTCGACTACGTCTCCTAAGCCTTTCATTATTTTTTCTTCATAGCCTTGGCAACTTTCATTACCTTAGCAATCTTAACTGCTTTAGTAGCAGCTCCAATTTTAGAAATACCCATAACCGTCTTAGGCATAGGGCGTGTCATTGGTGTTTTTTCTTGCTTTGCCATTTTATTTATTAAATAGAGTTGATAATCCATTAGCAATTTTGCTCATCATGCCTTCAGATGAAGGAAGTGGTGTATCACGGCCTACAGCTGCGTTAGCCTTAGCCATTGCTGCATCAGCACGAGATTTTAAACCAACAGATTTTGCTGAATCAGCAGATGCGA
>Ga0222713_10005480_pt1 | contig 12320 bp, 19 predicted proteins | sample C33_649DmetaG_FD_165061 | JGI IMG/M metagenome (GOLD analysis project Ga0222713, IMG submission 165061) | Estuarine water microbial communities from San Francisco Bay, California, United States - C33_649D | ecosystem: Environmental > Aquatic > Marine > Unclassified | place: USA: California...
TACCCAGGCGAGCAAAAACTTGTTGATACGGGTATAGCGATCAAAATTCCACAAGGCTTTGCAGGCTTTGTATATAATAGAAGCTCTCAAGGAAAAAAGGGAATCACTATCCCTCACAGCGTAGGCGTGATTGACAGTGGTTATCGTGACACAATTAAAGTTTTGTTAAAAAATATCGGTGATGACCCATATAAAATTACAGCTGGTGATAGAATTGCCCAGCTGGTTATTCAGAAGGTTGAACTAGTACAGTTTAAAGATATTTGGAACGACTCTACCCGAGGCACAGGAGGCTTCGGTTCAACAGGAACATAAAGGAAATCATGGCAGTATCAACTAGAGCCCAAGTAATCACACGTCGTACATATAATCGTCCAGTTTCAGACGACGGAAAACAATTTGAAACATGGCAAGAAACAGTAGCCCGAGTTATTGATCACCAAGAATGGCTGTGGCAACGTGCCGCTGGTCGTGATCTAACAGACGAAGAATACAGCGAACTTTATGATCTCGAACAGCTAATGCTAGATCGTAAAGTGGCTATGAGTGGTCGTACACTTTGGCTTGGCGGTACAGATGTAGCTAAAACTCGTGAGGCTTCACAATTTAATTGCAGCTTTACTCACGTAGAGACTGTATATGACGTAGTAGACTGCTTATGGCTTTTACTGCAAGGATGCGGAGTAGGATTTAAACCTATTGTAGGCACATTAAACGGATTTTCAAAACCAATTAAAAATATCCGTGTAGTACGAAGCACTCGTACTGCTAAAGGTGGATTAGAGCACAATGTTGAAACATTCGATGAAGAGACTAAAACCTGGACAATTCAGGTTGGAGACAGCGCAGAAGCTTGGGCAAAGTCTATTGGCAAGCTGCTTGCGGGTAAGTATGCTGCTGATACTTTGGTTCTTGATTTTTCACAATTAAGACCCGCTGGCGAAAGGCTAAAAGGCTATGGATGGATTTCAAGCGGTGACTCTGCTATTTCAACTGCATACGTGGCTATTGCAAATATCCTCAACGGCCGTGCTGATAGTTTACTCACTAGGATGGATATTCTCGATATTGTTAATCATCTTGGTACTATTCTCAGCAGTCGCCGTAGTGCAGAAATTGCTTTGTTCGACTACGGACAGCCAGAATGGGAAGAATTTGCTGTAGCAAAGAAAGACTGGTGGTTGTATAACAATAGTCATCGTCAGCAATCTAATAATTCATTAGTATTTAAAGAAAAACCACTAAAAGCTGACTTGCAAAAGATTTTTGATCTGATGTTAGAAGCAGGTGGTTCGGAACCAGGATTTATCAATGAAGTTGAAGCTTTACGACGTGCCCCTTGGTTTAAAGGCGCAAACCCCTGTGTTGAGATCTTGCTTGGAAACAAGTCATTCTGTAACCTTACAGAAACCGATATTGCCAAGTTCAAAGGCGACACCGCTGGACTTCACAATGCCATTCGCTTGGCCGCTAGAGCCAACTACAGACAAACTTGCGTTAACTTACAAGACGGGATTCTACAAGAATCTTGGCACTTAAACAACTATTTTATGCGTTTGTGCGGAGTAGGTTTAACAGGTATTGCTAAACGCCCTGATATGAATGGTTACGACTACGAGTATTTAAAGCGTACTGCAACTGGTGCTGCTATTGGTATGGCTCAAGAATTAGACTTGCCTAGTCCCAAAAACATTACTTGTGTTAAGCCTTCAGGCACATTGTCCAAGATCATGGATACCACAGAAGGTATTCACAAACCCCTAGGAAAGTATATTTTCAACAATGTACAGTTTAGTAAATTTGACCCTATTGTTGAAGTACTGCGCGCTGCTAATTATAACGTTGTTAATCACCCCACTGATGATAGTGGTGTACTTATTACATTCCCTGTTGAGTGGGCTGATGTTCCTTTCCATAAAGTTAGTGGAAAAGAAGTCAACCTGGACACAGCGGTCGAACAACTCGAAAAATACAAGTTGATTCAGACTAGTTGGACTCAGCAAAATACTTCAGTAACAATTAGTTATGATCCTTCAGAAGTTCCTGCAATCATTGACTGGTTGTTAGATAACTGGGACTGCTACGTAGGCGTGTCGTTTATTTACCGCACCGATCCTACAAAAACAGCCAAAGATCTAGGATATTTGTACTTACCACAAGAAGTTGTGGATGAGCAGACATTCCGCAACTATGTTCAACAACTAACACCAGTTTCACTGGAAAACGCTAATAGTTTTGATGAAATTATGGGCGAAGATTGTGCAACAGGTGCTTGCCCTATTCGCTAATAAAATGACAACAGAAAACTTAACTTTTACATTTACTGGTATTACAATGGATGAAGCAAATTTAATCCTAGCAGGACTTCAAGAACTGCCAGCTAAAGTTGCAAATCCACTGACTCAGAAGATTCAAATACAAGCAAAATCTCAGTTACCTCAAGAGCCTGATACTCAAGAGTAAGCAAAATAAAAGCCCCCAAGTTTAATAGCTTGGGGGCTTTTTCTTTATGTTGGAGTATCTTCGTAGCTGTCTTCGTCATCAATGGTGTTGTCACCATCCATGCTATCAAGCTCACTAAATACATTAACTAGCATATCACGATAAGGCTGGTCTACCATGTGCAAATCTACTAAGTATACATCTAAATGATCATTTCGTAATAGCTCAGCATGGTACATAAACTGACCAAATGCTTCTAAGTCTTCACTAATGTTTTGGTTTGCATAGTTTTCAATTACTTGTGCGGCTACCATACGGTCAACTTTAGGTACAATGCCTTTTTCAGTTAATTTAACTAAATGTAGGGCTTTGCTTTCTCGTTCACGCATAATTTGATTGCGCTTGGCGGTACTCCAGGAATATCCGCCATTTCCGCCCCATAAATCCCAAGCAACACGACCCTTGCTTGGAAAACCTTCTTCGCCACTATTAAAACCAGTAGCTTGTTTATCCACTTCATGTCGGCTGAAAAAACTATACATTCGTAGCACAGTTGACGCTGATAGTGGTTCGCGATCTTTTAGTTGATTGGCTCGTGCTAAACCAACTAATGTACCGCCTGGCTCGCCCTCTTCTTTCCATTTTAGTGCACGTTTGGCTGCACTTGCCATACCTGATGTTGGTTTATATGTCTTTGCCATTGTTAATCTCTATAAGCTAAAATAATTTGTTTACACATTTTAGATCTAACAATATCGTCGTCCATGAATCGGACAACTTCAATATCTGGAATATGATCTAAACGATGAATTGCGTCTGATAATCCTGAATCAGGAATATCGGCTTGATCTACATCTCCTGAAATAATCATTTTACAGTTTTTACCAATCCGCGATAACAGCATTTTCATTTCTTCTTTGGTAGCATTTTGTGCTTCATCTAAAAGAACGATGCAATTATCAAAAGTTGCACCTCGCATAAAGCCCAGTGGTTTAGGCTCAATTGTTTTTGCTTTTAATGCGTACTCATAAAAACCTTTTCCAAGGCATCGAGTAAACACGTTATCGAAGGGCTCTAAATAGGGAGCATATTTCTCCTCTAATGTACCTGGTAAAAATCCTAGCCCACGTCCTGTTTCTACGTTGGGTCTAGTCAGAACTATCTTCTGAATACGTCTATGAAAGAGTTCTCCCGCTGCATATGTTGCTGCTACATACGTTTTACCTGTTCCAGCACTTCCTACACCAAATACGATTTGATTAGATTGAATTGCTCTTAGGTACTCGCCTTGTATAAAGTTTAAAGGTTTTACATCTGCAAAACCATACTCCACCGGGTTACGTTCCAATTGAATTACATTGTCGCGTCTTGCTCTTTTACCACTTGCCATAAACTTCCTTGTAAGGTTGATAAAATCGGTCTGCCAATTTATATTATAGCAGACCTAGGTATGCTTGTCAAATATAAATTTACTTCTTCTTGGCGTCGTCGACTTTAGTGCCTTCAAGTTTTTCGTGAATTTTAATAGTTTTGCACTCTTCTTGCGGCTTGCCTGCTTTATCTAAAATAGGTTTGCCTGCTTTATCTGTTTTTTCTTTACAGACTTTTTTGGTTTGTGCTTCAGCGTATGCTAAATTGTTCCACGCTGGAAATGCAAAACCCGCAACTACACATACTGCCCAAAATAATTTTTTCATTTAATTTCCTTAGTTGATGCAAACTTTTCGCTTGCTGTAAATCCTAATCCCGCAATAACTATATACATCATAGAATCAAATAGTTTTGTATCTATTTGGTGACCAAGTATCATTGCTATAAAAGCTGCAGCACATAGTAAAAATGCTAAAAAAGTAATTACTCGCTTGCTGCTAATAGCTGGGTCTTGTGATAGCATGGTCTTTAAGCTATTCATTTAAATCTCCGGATGAGGTGCCTGCATAGGAGCGGGCTTACCGTTAATATAGGTAATACCTGTAGGCGCTGCACTAGTACCGTTAAATCCTTGAGTTGTTGATAAACCTGGATTAAATGTAGGCTCAATTTTAACAGGATTCGCTTTAGCATAAGTATTTGAATTTTCTTGTGCTTGCTTAATCATGTCCCGTTTCATCTCCATTTCTTCTTTGCTACCTCCAGCTAACATAATTCCCGATAAAGTACCTGTTAAGAAAGTAGCAATTGGAATAATCATCTCAAAAAACTTCTGATCAATCGGGCTGATAGCGTTTAATGGCTGAGTAATAAAAATAATTGAGTATAAAACCACAAACACAATGCCAGTTAGCGTAAGCGCCAGACAAATGCCAATAAAGAATTTTAGGCGCGCCATTAACTGATCTTCAGTATAGATAATTGGGTTACTTTCCACAGTTAGCTCCTTGTGTTTGTTGAGGTGTGCACGCATTTGTTGGTGCAAATGACTGATTAGTTGTTTGAGTTTGTCCATCTTTTGGAGGTCCTAGTCTTGGATCACGCTGGCCTTTAAAAATATGTTCGGGGCAAGTTCTTGTTACGTCACAGATTGGTACTTTACAGTAGTCTTTGTCCCAGTTTGCAGGGTCTTGGCAGGGATACCTAAAGCTGTCTTTACCAAAAAATGCTAAAGCCACAGGTATTGATAGCAAGACTATTGCCCATTTAAATAATTTTAAATCATTATGCATTTATAGCCCTATTTTTCCTAGTAATAAGTTAACGATTTTATCTGATAAATCGTTTGGTAAAAACTTTAAAAAACCTAAAGCATAAAGAGCTACTGCTCCGTAAGTAAATATTTTAAAGCACAAATCGGCTGTTTTTTGATACTCGTTCATCGGCCACACCTGTTACTTGTTTGACAGAACTCTGCTAACTCATAAAGACCTATAAAGAATAAAAACACAATAAAAGCCGTAACACCGATAACTATAGCAAATTCATTTAGTTCTTTTTCTCTTTGTTTGCGTTTACGCGCTTGAGCATTAAGAAGTCTTGCTTGGTTAGCATCGTCTGCATCCATTTCTGCCTGACGAGCTTTAATCTTCATCCATACATCTATTTTACCAGTTTGCATAAACAACATTTTAAGTTCTTCCTCAAACGCCCTGGCTTGCTCTATTGCCATTTCTATCTGTAGAGCCGCACCCATGTTTGAGCCTTTTTTAGACGCTTTAGCTTCCATTAAAGCTTTTGTAGCAACACTTTTAGCATCAAACATTTTGCCGATCATAGGAGCAAGAGAGCCTAAGTCATTGGCAACTGCGCTGGCTTTTTTAACCATTGAAATAGCAGTCTGTATCCCCGCTATTGCCGTCATCGGATCTATCATTTTTTCTTCCTCCACTCTAGACAGATTACTTTTCTGTTGTATACATCACCAGACCATGTCCAACGTACACATTCATATTCTGGTTTAGTATATCCTAGTATAAATGTAAGTAGTACGCTAGCCATTACTTATTGGCTAAAGGATTATCAATAGCTTTCTGTATTTTTGAATCTACTTCTTTTTTCAGTTGAACTACTTCACGTTCAATTTCTCTACGTGCTTCGGCCATTTCTTTACGAATAACATTGGCTTCGTTGCGAGCTTTTTCCAAATCTTCACGCACAGCTTTACGCATATCGCGCATTTCTGACTCTGTTTCACGTTGTGCTACTTTAACGCTACGTTCAACTTGTTCTGTAACGGATTCGTTGCGGCGTAGGTCATTCTTTAAGTCTGTTTTAATATCACGCGTATAGTCCGAAGTCTTAGCACTATTTTCCTCAATAACTGCTAATCGCTTGTCAAACTCTGATAAATCAGGTGCTTCGTATGCGGCAATCTTCTTTTTCATGCCGGTATAGTCTTTGTATATCTCAAACGTACCATACAAACCACCTAAGCTAGAGCTTACAATTGTAAACGCAACCATTAGTTTAGCTGGTGTAAACTCATATCCGCCAATGCTAATAACGGTGTCTTTTGAAGCATATTTTTTAGCTGCTGCTTCTAGCTCATCAACTTTTTTGTTTAAATCTTCTGCCATACTAACTCCTATTTGTATTGCAGGTTTACTAAGTCTCGATGCTTTTGATCCGACCCTAAACCGCGTAAAACTCTGACATTATCCACAACTGTTTGGTTTTTGTAAACTTCCCGTGGTTCATAAAATTGTGCATCTTTGAGTGCAACATTTAAGTAAGTAACATAACCTTGTGGTTGTGTTGCCATTTGTGCTAAATTAACACCTACTGCCAATTCGTTGGGAGTAGTGTCACGATTTCGAGTTTGCTGAGGTTGCTCTTGTTGCTGTTGCTGAAACGGTTGGGCATCCAAGATTTGCCTAAGCGGATTGTTTAAGTCAGTTAAAAAGTTAACAGTTTGTGCAACTTGTTCTGTTTCTTGCTGACGATATTCCTGCACACTAAAAATTGAATAATTTTGTGTGCTTTGTATTTGTTCAATGTTTGCTGGTGTTAATAGCTGCAACATTGCTGATTGTTGGGTGTTTGATACAGCACTATAGCTTTGCAGATTTTGTGCTATGCTATTGGCTGATTGCTGTACACTAGCATTAATAACAGTATTTGATCGAGTTGAAGAACTTGAAACTTGTATTCCCGTCCCTGAAAAACCAGTGTCTGCGCTGGCTGTACTTGCCGTAACTGCTGCGCTTGCAGTAGCCGTAGCTACTTGCTGTGCTTTGTCTCCAGCTGCTTGTGCCTGAGATTCTGCGGTAGCCACTACTTGTTGCGCTATGGCTTTTTCACGATCTGAGTTACGAGCTATTAGTGATAGCGCAAACCCTAAATTAGGCGAACCCCCGCTGCTTTTTTCTTGCTGAGCACTAGTTACTGTTTGGGTTTGTGGTGCGCTTTGTTGCGGTGGAGGAAGCGCTCCTGGTGGAGGTGGTGAACCACCTTGAGTTGGTTGTTGTGCGTTTTGAGCCGGTGGGCTACCTGCAGGAGGAGGTGCTCCAGGAGGGGGTGGAGGAGGCTCTGGACTGTCAGGAGGCGGTGTATACGCTACCTGAGTATTTGTAGTACTTTTTGGCATTAACTTAGCTAAAGCATCTAAATAGCCTTTGCAAGTAGGTGAGTAAAGCGGATTTGAAACACAAGGATCTACTGAATACTTAACTGAAAAGCTAACATTGTAGACTTCAGGGCCATAAGGACCTTGCCAAAAATTATTGTCTTTGCCGATAAACCCATACTGTACTAAACCTACATTAGATTTTGCTAGTGGGTTTTGAAAAGTATCTGAGAAGTTAAAATCTGTCCAGTTATATTTATAACTTAAGTTCCACGCATTACCGTATAGTAAATTATTTGCACCCTTGCCGCCAGTGTTATCCCAAAATCTTACTAATGCTGTTAGCTGATCTACACGACCATCGTCCCAGCCGTTACCATTTTTAGCTCTAAATCCAAAGTTATAGCCATTTACTTGTAGACCTGTTACCTCTGGCAATAATGTGTTTATGTGTTGCTGTTGGTAAACATAAGTAGAACCGTAACTAAAGTTTAGTTGATTACCTGGACGTACAATCGCATTAGGACCACAATACCCAGTATCTCCTGGCTGCCCCCAACAAGTTAAACTATCTTGATAAACAGCCCCAGTCCAGGTAGATCCTGAACTGGTTGTTGTTGGAACTACAATGTTCCCAGTAGTATAAACTTGACCAGGTATTAATTCTTGACTATTAGAATAGCTTGTGAACAAGAACGCCAAGCAAAGCACCGATACCAATCTTTTTAGCAGTGTCATCAAATCTCTCCACTTTTTCTAATTTAGGTAACTTGTCAGGATTTGCTTCCCATGCAGCTTTAGCTTGTTCACCAATTTTGCCTTCATAGGGGCAAGGTGTGCCAGCGGCTAACATAGCATCAAACACGCGACGATCTTGACACATTGTGGCAACTGCGGCAACTTTCATGCCCATGTCAAACAATGTTTTTGAAAGCTTTAATCGTTCGCAATTTAAGTCGCGGGTTGTTCCGCCGCCTGATACACCAAAAATTTGTGTTTGAATTGAGCCTGAGCTACCTGTTGAACACAAATCAGCATTTCCGCCACTCATCATTGTGGGCGCGACTGCTGTTGGAGGCGGTTGAATTACGCGTTGTGTAATTGTTGACTCGTTGATGTTACGATTAGTTACTTCGCCTGAATTAATATTTTGATTGATATTAGTGTTGGCATTTGTGTTTTGGTTAACGTTGGTATTTGTTGATACCGCAGTTGAGGTATTCTGGTTAATATTAGTCATTGAACCAGATTGAATGTTATTGTTAGTCGAAGTACTGGTTGAAGTATTGATATTACGATTAGTCATATCACCAGTATTAATGTTATTGTTTGTTGAGGTTGAGGTACTGGTATTGACATTGTTGTTATTATATGTCATTGTACCTGAATTAATGTTATTGTTGGTATTTACTGAAGTACTTACATTGTTATTATTGTAAGTCATAGTTCCACTATTAACATTATTGTTGTTGTAAGTAACTGTCCCTGACTGAACGTTGTTGTTATTATTAGTAACTGTTCCTGACTGGATATTATTATTTGTATTTACTGAAGTCGATGTACTAGTATTATTGTTGTTATTAGTATTTGTCGAATTACTATTAACTGTTGATGTACTAGTGGAATTCGAGTTATTAGTAGTATTTGAATTCGAATTAACTGTGCTGGTAGATACCGATGTAGAATTGGTATCTACCAGTGACTTTGAGTCGTATGTACCTTGGTTAATCAGGGTTTGAGCACTCGCACTCCCTGCTGTTACTATTAATAAAGCTGCTAAAACCTGTTTAACCATATTACGCTCCTAATACATGCTTGGCATGTTCATAATGTTTTTTACGATCTTCTAATCCAATAGTACCGCCATTGATACGTTTAGTTAGGGTAAGGATATCATCTTTATCCGCCCACTGATTTAAATTGTTTGTTTCCCAGAACCAACATGCTGACTGGGCTGCTCCTTCAAAAGTTTCCATGTATTCGGAAGCTTCTTCTGGACTAATCTGTAATGAGGCAGCAAACCAAAAGTAGTTATCTTTGCCAGTTAATTGAATAAGACCACGACCACAGTAACGATAGCCGTCTCCAGACTCTGGACTGCCATTGCCCATGCGATTGGCATAAACTAAATTCGCAATCTTTTCTGGCTTATTTGCATATTGAGCTGCCATCTCGTCTGTGGGGAAATACTTAGGAAAAATCTTGCGTAATGTAACTGCACGATAATTTAAGTTTTCTTTGATTGCTCTGAATCCGCCCGACTCATGCGCACACTGCGCTAAAAATGCTGCCATGCGCTGTGGAGTATTGATCTCGTATTCTGGTAAAAGCTTAACAAGTGCGCGATGCCAATACTCAATATAAGGATTTTTATCAACAATTTGTTTTAATTGATTTAGTGTTAATTCCATTAACGTAGTCCTTCATAAATAATTTTTTGTTCGCGATACCAACGCTGCCAAGCGTCTAGTTTAACAGCACAAGTATAGTATTCCGTATAGTTAACTGTTACAATTTTTGCTACATCTGACAGCTTTGAATCTTCTGAAAGCTTTTGTAGATTAGGGCATGGCTCTTGTAACAAAACTCCCGGTGCTTGTGGAAACTTTGCTGTAACTGGAACAGTTGTAGAACAAGCACTTAGTAATAAAACTAGTGCAATTGCTAAAATTTTCATTTTGGTGCCTCTGCTGCCTTGTTGTGTGCTTGTACAAACTCTTTGGGTATTACGCAGGTAGTATCATACTTAACTACTTCACGGTCTACGTAACGAACTATGTCTTGACCACGTTCCTTTACAATTTGAGTTTTTACAAGAGTTTTCTGCACAATTTCAGTATTAGTAGTTGCTGATTTAGCTTCCGCTTCCGCTACTTTAACTTCTAAGTCTTTGACACGAGCTAACCAAGCGTCGTTATTTGAAATAGCACCTATCATATAAATGCTAAAGAAAGCTGCTGCAACGCTTGCTACTTTAATTAGTTGTGCTTGTGGTAATATTTTAACAAAGTATGTAACTAAAAATGCTACTATGCTTACAAATAGTACTAAATAAAAGATCCAATTTGGTAAAAATTGTAATATCCACATTATCTAGGTCCTCCATAGTGAGCCCAGTACTGTACCCAGTCTTCTTCATACTTCAGGAAATAGTTCTTTATGTATGTAATCATGGACTTGATCATCATTAAATCCTAGCGTTTTTAATACTCGTGGAGTATGTGGGTTACATTTTTGTTGCTGACAATAATAATTTTGTTTGTCAGTAAAATTATTTTGTGCTACCATATCTTCGTATTTTAACTTAGGGCGATATTTTTCTATATTGTCCAAGTAATGTATTAGTGACTTCTTGGAAATCTCTAAGATAACTGCTAGTTCAAAATCAGTATTAATATTTCCTGCGGCAACCATACGATTTGAAAATATGTTTCGTGCCCACTCAGGCAGCTCTCGGGGTTTTGCCCAAGATGTTGGCTCTACAAACTCTTGAAACCACTTACACAGTGGATGTTCAGGGTCGCCTGTAGGTGAAAAGTCTAAAAATGCACCTGTGATTTTATTAGTGCCTGCTACAATATCAAAGCCGTAAATAGGCGCAGCATCATAAACGTGTGGGAATATACACAAATGCATCATATAGAGTTTTTTAGTCTCCGATACATCTATAATATCTAGATTAGCTCTGCGAACCCACGCACTTGAAAAATTCTTGGTGTACCATTCTGAGGTGATTTCTGAAGGCAAATTAAAAGCTCGTGCCGCAAGAATTGCTTCCAACTCTGCTGCATGAGCTTTTAATTTATTGAATATTGTGCTCATCGGCTAACTCTGTAAACAGTTGTATAGCGTAATCAAAACAATGATTAGCTTCCGAAGCCATCGAGGTATCTAATTTATTACGCAAAGTTTCAATTAACTCTTTGCGATTTTCAAATTCATACATAGATCCGCTACCAGGAACACATTTCTTAATCATTTGCCCACCATACATATCGCCCATATGTCTAACGTATAAGTGTGCTAAGATTTGACTGTCTGTTAAATTACAAGCCACATAGTGCGTGTATTTATGAGTGCTCATGTATAGTTTGCACCCGCTAACATTTAATTCGTCAAAATCTTTTTTAATTAAATCGGCTCGTGGTAGCCCAGGTAAATTGTCTAGTAATCCTCGAATAGTGGCTATGCTTTCAAGCGTGTAGTATACAGCGTGTTGATTGTATAAATAATCTGCGTATACCACATCACTGATGTTTTTTGATAAAACTAATTTTGTGAATGGGTGAGCCTCTGCCTGCTCATGCGATTCATGTGTTAGCTCTTTTAGTGTAGTCATAAATTCTATTGGTTTTTGTCATATCAGCACAAGTGTACTTTTGGTAACTTGCTTTTAACTGCTCAGGCATTGGTATTGTTTGAATTGGAACGCCAAAAGTTTCCGCTACTTCTAGAAAACTTTGTGTAGTACCAGTACCAATGTTAAATATTCCTGATTCTTGACTGTTTAAAAAAGCCAGATGAGTAGCAACTACTTGCTCAACTGGTACAAAATCTCTACGATATTCGTGACTATTTTCAAATACCTTTATTTCGCCAAACTCATTAGCTTGTTTTCCAAACTGATGATAAGGGCTTGCTTGAGAACCTTTATGATCTTCGTGCGGGCCGTAAACATTAAAGTAGCGGAAACCCTGTACTATGTTACCGCCCTGATGTTGCTGATGGTAACGTTCAAACAAGTATTTTGACCAAGCATAAGCGTTACGTGGATCTACAGGTGCAGTTTCCGAAAAATCTGTCCCCAGTCCATATACGCTGGCTGAACTAGAGTATTGTAAGTTTACACCATAGGTCTTACAAGCAGTAAATAGTTGTC
>Ga0222713_10005483_pt1 | contig 12316 bp, 13 predicted proteins | sample C33_649DmetaG_FD_165061 | JGI IMG/M metagenome (GOLD analysis project Ga0222713, IMG submission 165061) | Estuarine water microbial communities from San Francisco Bay, California, United States - C33_649D | ecosystem: Environmental > Aquatic > Marine > Unclassified | place: USA: California...
GGTCGGTCATCGACATTCGGTCGGTCGGTCATCGTCGGTCGGTCGGTCGGTCATCGTCGGTCGGTCGGTCGGTCATCGTCGGTCGCGCGTCACGACTCGTCACGACCCATCCCTCTCGACCCCGTCCAATGTCTGAGTCCGTGACTCCAGCCTCTCGACCCCGTCCAATGTCTGAGTCCGTGACTCCAGCCTCTCGACCAAGTCCCGCCCCCGATCGCGTCGTCGACGTCGACGTCGTCCATTCGAACGAACGACGGTCGAACGCGCGTGTCGTCTCGTCGTCGCTCGAACGCGCGCGCGCGGCCGAACGTCGGCGCGATCGACGTCGACGTCGTCGCGATCGACGCATGAGCGCTCGCTTGGACGCCGACGACGATGTCGAGCGAATTGCGACGTTGGACGAAAAGCACGACGACGACGGGCGTCGACGCGAGCGCGGCGAGCGACGCGCGCGCGTTCAGGACGACGACCGCGCGTGCGCATCGACGCGCGCGTCGAAGCGCGAGAAGCAAAAGTTCAATCGCTGGACGTCGTTCGCTTTGGCGTTCGTCGCGTGCGCGCTCGTCGCCGGGACGGTGTACGGGTGGCCGCCGTTGAGGCGATTGTTGATGCGCGAACGCGCCGGGTTGAGCGAAAAAGCGCTCGGCGCGACGTTCGCCGCGGGGTCGTGGTCGGTACAGGGCGGGAGGTTTCTCGCTGGATTGTCGAGGGATTATTTTGGGACGAAGTTTACGTGTTGCGCGTGCTTGGCGTTCGTTTTCGCGGGGGCGGTGATGATCGCGACGGCGGAAGCGGAGGAGTACGCGATGCTCACCGCGGGGATGTTTTTCGTTGGGTTAGGGTCGGGGGTGCAGCTGTGCGTACAACCGGTGGCGGTGCTTTTTCCCGAGTGCGCGAGCACGATAATGAGCGCTCTGAGCGGGGCGTTTCAATTGTCTGGGTTGGTGTTTTTAGCGCTCACGGCGGGGAACGATAGAGCGATTGGATTTTTTGTCTTCGCGGGAACGGCGGCGGTGCTCTTCGCGACGTGCGCGTACGTGCTGCCGACGGGGACGAGTTTTATTGAGACCGCGGCTCTCGTCGTGGTGATCACGGAGGCGAAGGATGGCAAAGTCGTCGGCGACGCGAGCGTCGGCGTCGTCCCGAAGCCACCGCCGCGCAGCGAGGGGTTGGCGAACGGCGAGACGCGACGCGAGCAGCTCCTCTCCACGGAGTACATCACGCTCGTCCTGTGGTTCACCGTCGTCGTGTGCCCAGCGCAGTATTTCATCTCCACGATTGGTTATCAGATGGAAGAAAAGGGTGACGACAGTGGGCTGTACTCCACGCTATTCTCCGCGACGTACGGAGCGGTGGCTATTTTCGCCGCCGTCGGCGGCTGGTTGGCGGACGCCATCGGATGCGGCGCCGTCCAAGGTATGGCCACGGCTTGCATCGCCTTTTCTTTCATCATTCTCGCCCTCCCCGCGAGCGCTGGTTTAGAAGTTCAAGGATTTGGCATGACGGTGTACTCGCTCGGACGGTTATTTATCTTCGCCATGTATTTTAGTAATATCGGCCGACGATTCGGCTTTGAGCACTACGGCACGCTCGCGGGACTCGGGTTGTTGATATCGGCGATTTGGAGCTTACTGCAGTACCCCCTCCTCGCCTGGGCCGTCGACAAAGGATCGTTCGGGCCGAACATGGTGTGCTTTGGGATGTTGTGCTCGACGCTGCCCCACGCGTTTTGGTTAGCGACGCGCGAGCGCGCCGAGCGACGAGCCAAACGAGCCGCCGCCGCGAAGGAGAAAAATGTAAAGTGATAGACAAACGTAGTGATTGTATTAAAATATTAAAACACGCGCGCGCTAACTCTTACAGCGCCACCAACCGCTGCGGTTGCGACTGCGGCGACACCACCGCGATCCTCGTCCCGTGTGCGCCCTGAACATCGGCGATGATGTACGAAAATTCCCACTCCCCCGTCTCCTCATTCGTCCCCGCTTCGGCGTGCACCGTCGCGCTCCCTCGCGACCCGCGCGCGTAAAATTGAACCCGAACCCTCTCTCGTCCGCGCCCGTCGAGAACGATTTGATGCGCGATCCTATGCCTCGCCGAGCGACTCCTCGACTCGCTGCCGTACCCCGTCAAAGGCGCACCCAGAGCCACGCGAACGCGCGGATCTTCCTCCAATTTCCCCATCGCTCGCGAAAACACCGCCTGCTCGCGCGGCGTCCCGAACAACTCATTCGCCCCGAACCACATCGCCCCCGCGGCGACGCTCAACCCAATCAATCCAACGACGCCGTACGACCCCGCTTCGATCGCGCTCACCGGTTTCTCTGGGATCCACTTATCGGTGATTTCATCGTACCGCCCACTCGTCGTCGCGGACGCGATCGCTTGACTTCGGCTTTCGTCGCTCGTCGCGCGTTTCCCGTCGTTCGCGCGCGCGCTCGAGCTCGCGCGCGCGCGCGTCGTTCGCTCGATTCCCTCCATGCGCGATCGCACGATTGCCTTCAACGCCCCAGCGCGTCGCGCGACGCGCGACATCGTCCGCGGTGGAACGACCACGAATCGACCGCCGACGCGCGATGCGATGGATGGCGTTCGCGCGCCGTCGCGTCGCGATCCGATCGATCCGATCGATCCGATCGATAAGGCGATCGATCGGTCGTGCTGAACGATCGATCGATCGATCGATCGATGTTTCAGAATCGATCGATCGATCGGGCGACGCGAAAGGAAAGAAATCCCCGAACGCGTCGTCCATCGCACCGAACGTCGACGGGCGAACGAACGAACGACGAGTGACGAACCAAGAAAGAGCCGGCCGTCGTCGACGCGACGTCCATCGATCGCGTCGATCGATCGATCGATCGATCGATCGATGACCGAGGAACGAATGAATCGACCGCGTGAACGAACGATTGATTGATGGTTCAAAAAATCAAACGCGATCGAACGCGCGCGTGATGCAACGCGATCACCGTTCGTCGACATCGATCGCGTGCGTGCGCTCGATCGCGCGACGTCGACGACGGTCGATGGGCGTTGGGTGATTGAATCTGAACCCATCGAACGACGCATCGTCATCGTTCGTCATCATCGTCATCATCCGGTGACGATGACGCGTTTCTATCGGTCGATGAATCACACGGAGTGATGGCCGAGGACGCGCCCAGGGGTGAACGAATGAACGACGAGAAGCGCGCGTGAAGGGCGTGAGCATCGAACGAGGGCGATGATCGAAGTCGACATCGACGTCGATGCCGATGACATCGGATTGGCACCCGATGACGATGCCATCATTCGGTGCCTCGAACGACTTTCGGTGGATTCGATCGATCGGGTATAATAGATGTTCCTGAAAGACTACGCGACGAAACTCGCGAAAGAGCACGCGAATGATGACGATGGCGAACGCGCGCGACGAAGAGAAAGGCGCGCGGAAGAGGAAAAAATGAAGGCGCTTCGCGCGGCGGCGGAGACGAGCGCGCGAAGCGCGCGCGCGCGCGAGCGCGCGCTCGATCGCTCGAACAAAGAGGAACACAACGCGCGCGCTCGTGGAGAGGTGACGGTGTCGTACGACGACGAATTGATCGCATCGTGCACGCGAGCGGCGATCGAGCGAGGGATTCGAGGGAGGAGGGACGACAAGGCGCAGCTTCCGACGCGAGCGCGGGACGTTTTAGGCGTCGAACGAAGCGGACGCGCGTTTTTTAAGCTCACGCGCGTGAGTGATGAGAGAAAGATGACGCACGTTGGGGTTTTGGATTACGGGTGCGTTCGCGACGGCGCGATTGGGTTGCCGATTAAGGTTATGCGGCAGCTCGGAGCGGGGAGCGACGGGACGTTTTTAGACGGCGAGGACGGGCGCGTGCGAGCGACGTACGTGACGCTACCGCTCGGGACGAAGATGACGCTCAAGCCGAAGAAGAATGATTTTGCGCGAGATTTCATGGGAGGCGAGAGCGCGGTGGACGTGCGGGAGATTTTAGAGCGCGTGATGTTGGCGAGAAGCTGCGCGACGGTGGGAGACGAAATCGTCGTCGAGGAAAACGGCAAGGAGTACGAATTAGTCGTCACCGCGGTGGAGCCGATCTCGAGCGATGGCGAGGACGAGGACGCGAACGACGGATCGAATGAGACTCGACGACGAGCGGCGGTGAGCTTGCTCGAGACGGATGTGGAGGTGGAATTAGAGCCGAGCGCTGAGTACGACGACGTCGCGCGACGCGAGCGACGCAGAAGAGAAGAATTTGAAGCCGCCAAGGCAAAGCTTGCGGAGAGAGAGGAACAAAAAGCACTGGAAATAGCGTCTCGTCACGCGAACTTCGTCGCGCTCAAGGCATCGATCAAGCCCGAGAGCTCGGATGGCGCCGTCGTCAAACTTCGATTCAGTTTACCAAACGGAACGCTCACTACGCGACGGTTCGCGTCCGACGGCTCGCGCACGCTTAGAGACGTGTTCGATTACGTCCGATCTATGGATGACGATTTGTTCGATGCCGACTTCGAGTTAATCACGCGCGATGGACTCGCGTTGGCGTTAACAGACGCGAGCGTCGATCCGTCGACGCGCTCCGACACCTACTTTGTGAAACGTCGACGATGAAACCGACACCTACTTTGTGAAACGTCGAGAGAGTGAAACTACAGGAGACGGTGAGCTAAACTACGATGCAATAAACTACGATCACTCGCGATCGGCGTCACCAGAATCCCCACCCCGCGTCTTTTGGGTAGACGATCAACGGCTTCAACGCGCGACAATCTTTCGATACGCGTAAGTGCCGCCGCATCGACGCCGCCTCTCTCGTTTCGAACCCGCGCCCGTTGGCTAAATACGTAAACCTTTCGTGATACCCTAAATTATGAGGACCATTCACGCAACACGACTTATCGCATCCATCGCAACGGTAGTAAATGATCGGTTCATTCAACACCACTCCTTTCGTTTCGTTGAACGCGAACGCGAAGAGCAAGCACGCGGAAAACGCGGCGACGCTCGCCAGAACCAACCCCACGCCGACGACGAGGGACAAAACTCCTTGCTTCGCCACCCCGCTCGCGCCGTCGTAGTTCAATATAAAATCCCCTCCTCGCACGACCCCTTCGAACGCGCATACCGCCATTCCGACGCACGCCACGCCCGACGCCGCCAACGGACCGGGCGCTCGACGCCACGGCCCTCGTCCGCCGACTTCGAGCGCTTCTTTCGCCGCGCGCGCGCGACGTTCGTCCTCCACTTTGGCCTCTTCCGCCTTTTCGCGCTCCTCTTTCGCTCTTCTCGCGCGCGCGACTTCGCTCTTCGCCGCGCGAAGCGTGATCGCCGCCTTCGCTCGTTCCGCCGCGAGCTGCGCGTCGAGCAACGCGCGCGCGCTCGTTCGCGTGTCGATCTCGCCATTGGCGTTTTCCCCGTCGCGGTCGACTGGGGAATTCCTTTCCAAGTCCGCGCTCGCGCGTCGCGCGCGTCGCGCGAGCCGCGCCTCCGCGCGCGCTCGGACGACGACGACGACGCCTTTCGTGGACGTTTTCATCCCTCGATGCGCGCGATAAGCGGCAACGTCGATGTCGATCGTGCGATGACGATCGATCGCCGAACGCGCGCGCGTGGGCGAGTGACGATGTCGAGTCGATCGACATCGAATTCGATGGCATGGCGCGAAATCGAAGCGCGCGCCAACGACCGACGAATGATCGTTCATTCGTCGCCCTTCGCCGGTCGTCGGGCGAGGAATCGCACAGGACGAACGAGCGAAAACGTCGAATGAAACCGCTCGGTCGTCATGCGAATGATCGCGATCGACGAGCGATGATGATGATGACGATGACGATGATGATGACGACGATGACGATGATGGGCGAACGAGTGGAATATGAACCGTCACGCGTACGTGCGCTCGCGCGACTCCGCGCGCGACTCGGCGCGCGAACGCGCGCGATGCGAGCGCGAACGTCGCGTGGATGACATAAAAATCACTCGAGCGTTCGCCGAACGTTCGCGCGCGCGTGGCCGTCGCGAAAAGACCCGTCGCGAATGGCGTTCGCGCATCGCGTCACATCGACGCGCATCGCGAATGCCACGCGAATGCGCGGTGCGAATTCAAATCTAGGAAAGCATTACGTGACGATAACGACGGATGCGAGCGGGAGCGATGACGACCGCGATCGCGCGCGTCGAGCGCTCGATCGCGTCGTTCGTCGAGCGACGCCGATCATGTCCACGCACGGGTTAAAAGTGAGCGAATTGCGAGAGATGACGCCGCCGCGCGCGGTGACGATTTGGGGGGATAATTTAAATTCCGGCGCGCGAATTCGTTTGGTGTTGCGCGTGCGCCGAGTGCGACGCGCTCGAAAAGGCGCGAAACGCGCTCGAAAAGGACGTGATATCGACGGCGACTATCGATGGATCGACGACGACCGCGTGTTCGCGGTGTTTTTGCACGAGCTCGCGCACAACGTGCGCGGACCGCACGACGAGAAATTCTACGCCTTGTTGAATCAAATGACGCGTCAGGCGGAGTTACACATGGCGAGCGATTTATACGTGTGCGGTCGATGCGTGGGCGACGGCGCGCTCGCGCGCGAGGTGGGGAGTCCGAGACGCGCGGCGGCGGCGGCGGCGCTGCGCCGCGCCGACTGCGCTCGCCCGCCGAGCGCCGACGCCGCGCGCGCGGCGCGCGCGAAACGCCGCTCGGACGTCTCCGCCGCCACCGCCGCCGCGGATGCCGCGGCCGCGCGTGCGAGCGCTATCGTCATCAGTGATGATGACGATGAACCCATCGTCGTCGGCGATTGATTGATTGATTGATGGAGTCATCATCGATCGATTGATTGATTGATTCGCTACGACGCGTTCACCGATCGATAGAACTATGTACTCTCCATCAAACCACCACCACCACCACCCCTGCCTTAGTCATTAGATCTCACATACAAAATATTCATTCTCACGAGCGATTCCTTCGCCGTCGTCGCGCTCGCGCGCGCGTCGTCCGCGCGACCGCGCGCGCGCGCGCACAAAAATACCACAAAAAATACCAATAACTTTTCCCCACTCTCGTCTTCACCCCAACCCCCCGATGTTTCCCGCATTCTGCGGTCAGAATGCATCGCCCGCGCGGCGACCATTCGCAGACGTGGCCGAGTGGTTTTAAGGCGTACGCCTGCTAGACTATACGATTCCGTCGCGAGCGTCACAACTCGTGTGAACTCATTTCTCGTTCGTCAACGCGAAGTTAGTGTATGGGCACTGCCCGCGCAGGTTCGAATCCTGCCGTCTGCGTCGTTTCGACTTTTTGTGTGCGACCGACGACCGACGACCGATGACCGGCGACCGACGACCGACGCGACGCGACGCGATCGATCGGTCGCGGCGCCCGTCGGACGCGTTCGCGTTCGCGTTCGCGAGACGACCGCGACTGCGTCGGTCGTGACGCCATTGGAAACGCGTTCAATGTCAATTGGAGCGTCATTCGATTGGAGAGACATTTTAATTCTCCCATGAAATGAAATTCGTCATTCATCGTTCATTCCACGGTCGCGTTCGAACGCGAACGCGAACGCGAACGCGAACGCGAACGCAATTCGTGCGAATTCGCGACAAATGCGATTTCAACGCGCTGTTCTCGTCTCGCACGCACTATTTTTCGAACGCGCATTCGTTGTAATTAATTCTCCCATGAAATGCATGCACACGGCGTGCGAATGCGAATGCGCGCGCTCAGAGCGCGACGCGCGATGACGACTCGCGCGCGTCGCGACGTCGACGAACGCTCGCGCGATGACGACGGGCACGCGAACGACGACGACGACGCGCACGCGCGCGCGATCGCGGCGAACATCGTGCGCGAAATGCGCGCGATGAGCGCGCGCGCGCGCGCGAACGACGCGCCACCGCGGACGTCGAATGCGAATGCGAATGCGAATGGAACGCAAGGGACGACGAGCGCGCGAGAGAGAGCGAGCGATGGCGAATGCGCGTCATCGACGACACAGGCCAACGCTCGAGCGAAGGCGCAGATTGTGCGAATGACGCAGGAGAGAGACGAGGCGCGCGCGCGCGCGCGCGACGCCGAAGCGAAGCTCGAACGCGCGACGCGAAAGCTCAAAGCATTCGAGCGCGAGCTCGCGCGCGTGGAGGCGATGGGGAAAAGCAGGTCGAATAATGGACGACGACGAGACGTCGTGAGCGCGAACGAGTGCGATCGCAGTGGGGTTCCGCGGGTGATTTCGTACGAGTATCACGCGAGCGTCGCGGAGGCGTTCGAACGAAAAGTTTCGTCGTTGGTTCGCGAGATCGAGCGCATGCGCGCGAGCGGGGAGAGGAACGAAGGCTTGAAAAGAGGAGATGATGATGACGTCGCGGCGAACGCGCGCGCGAGCGCGGAGAAAGACGCGGGTTGGAGCGAGAGTCGAGGGACGTCGAGCGAGCGCGAAAGCGCGACCGTTCGCGAAGGAAATCCACCTCCCGATGCCTCCGTGACGCCCGCGCGACGGCGAGGGCGAGGAAATGGCGATGACAACCGCGCGCTCGCGCCGCCGCCTTCGTCGCCGTTGGACGATGACGACTCGCCGTTCTCGCCGACGACGTCGCCGTTGGACGCGTTGTTGCGCAAACTAGCGCCCTCGCCCGCCGCTCGCCATCGCATCGCCCTTCGCGATGTCGATAGAAATACCACCAGGCGTTGATATTCAACACACCGTCAACGCACGTGCGCGCGAAACGCGCGCGCGCTCGAGGGAATGATTCCCTGGGAATGCCGACCGACGCCGGAGTCGCTTCGCGCCGGGGGAATGAACCGCACTTCGCGAAGCGCCCGCGTCATGGGCTCCTGGTTCACCAAACCCGCCGTCGCGAGCGCGTCGCGCGCGTCGTCGCCACCAACATCGTCGTTGCCATCGACATCATCCGCGACGTCATCCGGGGTGACGCGCGTGCCGCACGAAAAACCATCGCGCAGCTACTCGCCCGTGGCGAAACCGAAACGAGCGGCGCGCGAACCGTTACCAGCGCCCATTGACGTGCGCTATCGCGGACGCAAAATGGAGAGCATCGCACACGACGGACAGATTTATGCGTCATCGCTGACGATCGCCGCGTGCGAAGATTGCGCCGTCGTCGTGCCGTGCGTGATTGGAAAAGCTGAGCTCGCCGATTGCAAGCGGTGCGTCGTCGTCTTGGGGCCGACGCGCGACCGAGTGACGATGCGAGATTGCTACGATTGCACGTTAGTGACGTGGAGTGCGAGCGTGCACGTGATTGATTGCGTGGGCACGCGACTCGCGGCGAGCGTGAGTGCGGGAGGGGAAGTGAAATGTGAAGGCGGTAAACCGACGGCCACCGCGCGAGCGATGGATGTCGAGTACGACGCGCTGGAGAAACAGTTGGCGCAGGCGGGATTGGGCGAGCACTCGATTGTTTTCACGAACGAGCACGCGTGCGGGGAAACGGCGTATGAGATGCTCACGGGGAAGAAACCGTCCATAGTGGGCGTGGAGACGCCGTTGCGACGCGCGCGAGCTACGTAGAGCGGATTATATTACTGTACAACTAACTGGAGGCGGACGATTCGCCTCGGACTCGCATGCGCTCCAACTCGCGCACTTTCTTGAACCACGGCGAGACGAACATGCTAAGCTCTGGCCCGTCGCTTGACATTTCTATATCATCGCCTAGAGAAATGTCGTGCTTGACGTGCGCGCCGTCGATGTAGACGACGCCGACGCGCGAATTCCATCGCAACCGCATCGTCTCGCCGCGCTTGTAGAATCTATGCCCCGCGCTGCTCGGTGGCGGCGCATGGTCGTAATATATCGGTTCTCGGTCCATGTACTGCATTTCTGTCGAATCGAACGGCATCAATCTCCCGCCCGCGGAGTACATCGCCGCCGTCGATCCGCTCGCCGTGCACGTCCGTAAGCCCGAGCTTCGTACGTGAAAATACGCGTCGCTCTTTCCTTGGAGCTTCAAGCTATACCTCGACACCGCCGCGGGCGATGGGTGCGCGATCAACACATCATTCAACGCCGGCTCGAGTTCGCGTCCGTTGATCGTCGTCCGAATTCTCGCCAGTCTCGTCGGTTCTATGTCTCCGCGCAGCGCCGCCGTCAGCACGCTCTCCGCGTCGAATCTATTAGCCGCGCACAAATGCCCAGTCGATCGCCTTTCGTCCGCGCACACATTCGTCAAATACAACTTCGACAATTCTTGCGTCGTCGCTGGATCCGTATTTATCCCCATTATCGGAACATCACTCCTCCCCATCGCGTGCGCCGCGATGAGCGTCGTTCCGTCGCCCCCCAACGCGAGCACTAAATCCACCCCTTCCAGCGCCTTGACGTCGAACATCTCGCGCTCCACGCTCGTCGACCGCACTCCATGTCGTTCTAAAATCTCTTTCACCGCGCACACGGAGGCGTCGTGCGTGCGCTTCCGTTCGCTGACGCGCTTCGCTCGCTCGCTCGCCTCGCTCGCGCGAAGCTCGCCCTCGCCCCGCTCCCCGTTTGATCCTTCTTTGGACGTTTTGATCACGAGCAAGGCGTTGGTGAATCCATGAAATCTCTCTTTCGAGCGCGATGAAATCGCTCGAATCATCGCGCGCGCGTCCGAGTGCGACGCTCGCGGTTCTGAGCTCGCGTCCGAGCGACGCGCGCGCGTCGCCTCGAATGCGTTCACAATCCTCCACAACGCCTCACGCTCGACGCGCGTCGCGTCGAATTCGCGATTCGCATTGACATTTCGCATCGAATGTCGCGCGCGTTCGCGCTGACGAACGCGTCGCGCGAGGTGGATGCCGCGCGACCGCGACGGATGACGTCTCGCGCTCGAGCGCGCGCGCGTCGCGAACGCGTCGCGTGTTCCAGCGACCTTTCGTCCACGTCGACGTCGAAGGCGAATGCGAAGGCGAAGGCGAAGGCGAAAACGACGTTTCGATTGATCATGTTGCGCCACGCTCAGGCGACGTGGATGTCGTCCGCGTCGTCGGAGGCGGCGACGCGCGACGTCGACCGAAGGCTCACCTCGGAGGGCGCGGCGATGGCGCGCGCGCTCGGCGTCGAGTGCGCGAAAGACGCGAGGTTCGACCCCGATTTCGTGTTGTGTTCGAACAGCGCGCGAAGTCGAGAGACGGTGGAGGCGCTGGCGCGCGCGAACGGTCGGGTGAGCGAGAACGCGGCGTATCTCGGTTCGCTCTATCACTTCGCGTCGTTGGATGGACAGATGACGACGCACTTGAAAGAGCTCGTGCAAGCGATGACGATTGGGGAAAACGGGAAGGATGTGAGGACGATCATGGTGGTTGGACATAATAAAGGCATGGAGGAGGCGACGAGCGAGCTGTGCGGACGAGAGATTTCATTACAAGTCGCCACGGCGGCGTTATTAGAGAAGACGTTCGATTGCGCCGACGACGACAGCTGCGACGAACGTTCGCCTTGGCGCGCGGTGTGCGAATGCGAGGAGAATTGGACGTTCGTCGCCTTGGCGACGCCGGATGGGATTTTACAATCCACCGCTCGCTGAGCGCGCGTCGCGCGGCGGCGTTCGTCCGCGGCGGCGGACGCCGACGCCTTCGGCGCGCGTCGAGTGTTCTGTGCATTGGATTTGAAAACTTGGTCCACGAAATATCCAACTCCGAGATTTCGTCGGATCGAGCGCAACAGCGCGCTGGTTTGCATCGACGAATGCGACTCGGCGAGGCCGAGCGCGGGTTCCGCGTCGGCTCGAAACGCGACGCGCGCTCCGCGACCCGTACGCCACGCGCTTTGCGACGAGAAGACGACGAGACGACGCGAGCGCGACGACGATCGTTCGTATGGATTCCTATCTTTCCTCTCACGCGTCGCCGCGCGTCGCGCGCGGGTGTAACTTGTTTCGTGTGTGTCACTCGCATTCGCCGTTCGACGCGCCCTCGTCCTCTGTTTACGCATACCGAGGCGCGATATGGAGCCTCGATCGAGGGACTCGTTCTGAGTCACGACTCGTCATCCACGTCAGCATCCGATCGCGCGACCTTTCGACGCGATCGCGTCGGATCGAATCGAATCGAATCGAATCGATCGCGAGACCGCGCGAGGCGTCGCGCGTCGCTCATCGCCCATCGCATCGCGCGATCGATTATTATTAAAACGCACTCGCGTTCGCGTCGTCTCGACGCCGAACGCCCTCGGCGCGATTCGCGCGGGACGATGATTCGCGCGATGGCGCTCGCGCTCGCGATGGCGTTGGCGCTCGCGCGCGCGGGCGTGGACGCGCTTTCGTTCGCGACGACGGCCGCCAACGGCGCGAAGATCGCGATCGTGGACGTCACGAATTTCACGAATTCAT
>Ga0222713_10005484_pt1 | contig 12314 bp, 12 predicted proteins | sample C33_649DmetaG_FD_165061 | JGI IMG/M metagenome (GOLD analysis project Ga0222713, IMG submission 165061) | Estuarine water microbial communities from San Francisco Bay, California, United States - C33_649D | ecosystem: Environmental > Aquatic > Marine > Unclassified | place: USA: California...
TTGTACTTACGAAACTCAGCGAGATATCTACTCAGATACCGACGAGTACTTTGGAGTGCAGGCGGACTTCACCTTTAGAATAGTTCGACTATGACTAAAATCATCATTTTGGCGAAAGACTGGGAGATCGTCAGAGAGCACACCATCAAGGCGGGCTCTTCTGTCGAAGTACCTGTCGGCATCGCCGAGCAGCTTGAGGCCAAAGGCTTCGTGGCTGTTAAACCACTAAAACCATAATACCATGGCTGCATCTACTGCTATCATGAACTCAACCGATGTAGTTCTCGCCATCTCTTCAGATGCTGGCGCTACCTACTCGAACATCGCCCGTGCTACCAGCGCCTCTTTGAGCGTGAGCATGGACGTGCGCGAGACCACCAATAAGGACAGCGCTGGCTGGCGTGAACTTCTTGAAGGTCTGAAGTCTTGGAGCTTGAGCGCGGACGGTCTCGTCTGCTTCAACGTAACAGGCAAGAAGACCATCAGCGATATCTACGGCTTCTTGAACAGCCGCACGGCTGTGACTGTAAAGTTCGGCTCTGCTGGAACTGGCGAGAAGGTCTACTCTGGCTTAGCCTACGTTACCGCTGTGAGCCAAGACTCTGGCTTTGAGGATAATGTGACCTACTCTGTGAGCTTCGAGGGCGCTGGCGCCTTGACTGAGGCAACCAACGCCTAAGGCCTAACAGCCTAAGCATGAGGGCGCTCCAATCGGGGCGCCTTTTTTATATCTTTGAGGCATGGTAGAATACATCGACATAAAGGGCAAGAAGATGCCCGTGAAGTACGGCTTCAACGCCCTCAGGATCTTCACCGCTCAAACTGGCCTAACGCTCGAGCAGCTCAGCATATTGAGCGACAGCATCAGCCTCGACCACGCCATCGCTCTGATGTACGCGGGACTGAAGGACGGCCACCGTGCAGAGAAGATGACCTTCGTGCTGGGCATCGACGAGGTGGCCGATCTTTTGGATGATGACCAGACTGCACTGCAGAAGTGCATCGAGATCTTTACCCGAGCCTTCGCCGCAAAGGGGGGGCAGGAAGCAGCTCAGCAGTAGAAGGCGACCCGCTGAGCTGGGACGATCTCGAGGCGCTAGCGCTCGGGCAGATGGGCATGACCTACGACGAGCTGATGGACCTCACGCCGAGAGTCTTCAGCAATAAGGTGCAGGGCTGGACTCGGCAGCAGTCGATGATGATGCAGGACCAGTGGGAGCGTGCTCGCTGGATGGTCTCGACCACCATCTCGCCACACCTTAAAAAGCCCATAAAGCCCACAGACTTAGTGAAGTTCAACTGGGAAAAGAAGCCCAAAGTCACGCCAAAAAGTGTTAACTTTGGAGAACTACTAACCGAAGCATCTAGCCTTGGCATCACTCTCTAGTATTAACTTTAAGATCGGCGCGGACCTGAAGGACTTCAGGTCCTCACTGCGCAATATCGACAGAGGTATCTCAGATCTGTCGAAGGGCTTCGGCATGGTCGGTAAGGCCATCGGCGCTGCGTTTATCACCGATCAGATCGTTCAGTTCGGAGCAGAGGCCTCTGAGATGGCTGGCCGTATGGAGGGCGTAGAGAACGCCTTCAACCGCTTCGCAGATCCTTCGCTTCTGGACGATCTCCGCAAGGCTACCAGAGGCACCACCAACGACCTCGAGCTTATGACTGCGGCTGTCAAGGCCCAGAACTTCGGCATCCCGATGAAGGAGATGAGCACACTGCTGGAGTTCGCCAGCCGCCGAGCTCAAGAGACTGGCGAGAGCGTCGACTTCCTAGTTAACTCTATCGTCACGGGTATCGGACGTAAGAGCCCGATGATCCTCGATAACCTTGGCATCAGCACCACGCGCCTGAAGGACGAGTTCAAGGGCGCAGCTGTAGAAGCGCAGAGCATCGGGCAGGTGACTGCTGCCGTCGCGAAGATCGCGAAGGAAGAGATGGGCTCAGCTGGCGCTGCCTTCACCTCAACGGCAGACCGCGCAGCTGCCTTCAAGGCTTCACTCGATAACGTGAAGATGGCGATCGGTGAGGGCATCAACGCCGTACTAGGTCCGATGCTCGAAAAGATGACAGGCATCTTCAATGTGGTCACCGACCTACTGGGCACTAAGCTCAGCGAGCAGTACCAAGAAGAGGCCGAGCGCGTCGCTGCCCTTAGCGTCGAGCTAGAGGCGTCAAATACGCCACTAGAGCGGAAGCAGCAGATCATCGACGAGCTCAAGACAAAGTACCCCGACTATCTGGGTAACATCGACGCCGAGAAGTCCAGCACTCTGGAAGTGAAGGGCGCGATGGAAGCTCTGAACAAGGAGCTCATCAACCGCGCCGTGATCATGGCCAGCCAAGAGAAGCTGGACAAGATCGCCGAGAAGCGTGGCGAGATGATTAACAAGCTCGGAGAGAACAAGGTAGCGCTGTCTAAGCAGATCGCTGAGTTCCAGCAAGACGAGAACATCCAAGTCGACGCCAGTAACATGACGCTCGAGCAGCACGCCCGTGCGCTGCTGAAAGAGTACGACATCAAAAAGAAGGGACAGCTCACTAACAAGAGCGTCTTCGGCTCCTACATGCAGCTCGTTAACGCGCTCAAGGCTGTGGACGGTCGTGCTTCACTTTTGGCACAGACTGAGGGCGAGCTGAACTTTATCACCAAAGAGCGGAACGACATCCTCAAGGCGCTCGGCGCCTCAGAGGAGGACCTCAAGAACATCCGCTCTGGAGGCACTAAGGTCGTAGAGGATGAGACCGAGAGCGTGCGCGTACTGACCGACGAGCAGAAGAAACAGCTCGAGGCTATGGATGCCTACAGCCGCAAGGTAGCCATCTTGAAGATGGACCTCGCCGATATGCCTCCAGTGCTTGACCTCTTCAATATGAGTATGGCCGAGGTGACTGCTGGACTCCTTGAGCCAAACGCTAAAATTTTGACTCTCGACGAGTCACTGGCCAAGCTGCAGTTCACCATGAACGGACTCGAGCCAGACTTCGAGGAGCTTACTGGTGCCTTCGCAGGACTTAACGAGCAGGTACCTCTTCTGGCAAAGACCAGCGCGAACGCCTTAGATGTGACTCGCTTCTTTATCGACGACTTCGCCAACAGCCTGCAGACGGCTTTCGAGGCCAGCATCGTGAACGGCGAGAGCTTCCTGAAAGTCTTCGGCAATATGATGAAGGCGATGATCGCCCGACTCCTCGCAGCAGCTGCGGCAGCCATCGTGCTGGCCATCGCACTGAGCGCCATCTTCCCGAGCGGCTTCGCCCTGTCTTCTGGCGGCGACCTGCTCTCTGGTGCTTCACTGGCGAAGGGCATCTTCGGCAAGATGACAGGCATCCCGATGCTCGCAGAGGGCGGCATCGTTACAGGTCCCACGCTGGCGATGGTCGGCGAAGGTGGCGGACCTGAGGCCGTGATCCCACTAGATCGACTCGGTTCATTTATGAACGGAGGGAACGTAACCGTCACGGGACGCATCCAAGGCTCTGACATCCTGCTCAGCAGTGAGCGCGCAGACCGCCAGCGAAGCCGTTACCGTGGCTTCTAAGCTGATGGCATGAGTGTACGACTTTACTCCGAGTTTAGCTCTTCAGAGGGCAATATCTACAAGATCGAAATACATGACTCGAGCTGGGGCGCTGCTCCGAGCTCTGAGTTCAAGGTCGACGGCAGCGGCTTTCAGCTGACATACGACGGAGAGACCGACGACATCATCAGCCCGATCGTCAGCTCGAAGCTGACCTTCGGCTGCTACTCTGAGAACGCCACCTTCGAGACGTTCATAAACACGCTCAAGACGTTCCAAGAGAACCGCTTCCGCGTAGCTGTCTACCGCAAGGGCTCCGCCATCGCAGTGGCTGACTTCGAGGAGCGCGTTCAGGCTGACGGCGGAACCATCGAAGGACGCGTCTGCCTTCTGGATGCAGTAGATGCTTTAGGTGGCCCCGACGGGTACTCGCTCTACTGGGCTGGATGGATCACTCAAGACCTCGTGCAGGTAGAGGACGTCTCGCAGCCTTACATCTTCCAGATCACTGCCACCGACGGACTCGGGAAGCTCGCCAATATAGACTACGACGTCGCGAACGACATAGATCAGGGCGGCCTGCGCCTGACGCGCATCACGCAGCTAGTGATCAACGCGCTCAAGCTGGCAGGACTGTACGACCTCTGGGAGTCAGATGCCACCTTCTTGGAGTGTTCTGCCGACTGGTGGGAAACCACACAACACACCTACTCTACCAGCACGGACCCCTTGTACCTGACGGCAGTGGACGCAGGCCTGCTACAGAGCTACGACTCAGATAATAACCTCGTCTACAATAACGGACTCGAGGCCCTTCGTCAGGTAGCGACGCTCTTCGCTGGGCGCATCTACCTCTCTAACGGCCGATGGATCCTTGAGCAATATGCGCAGCGTGCATCTTCGAGCCGCTACGTCAGCCGCTACACCTACGGCGGCACCGCCATCAGCCGCACGCTAGTGAGCGATGACATCGTTCTCGACCAGACTACCTACGCCGCTCGGATGGCAGGTAATAACTGGGACTTCTTGCCTGCTATGCGGAAGGCCCAGATCAACTACATCCAGAAGTTCTTGAACCCTTACGGCTTCTTTGGAGGCTGGAGGTACACCAACGCCAGCCCAGTCTTTACTGGCGGCTTCATGGCGGGAGGCGCAGGCATACAGCTGGGCATAGGTACTGCAGCCTTTAACTTCAGCTTCAAAGGAGCAAGCACCGCCGCAGGGCTGATGCCGCTGCTGCGCGCTACCATCGCGCTGCAAGATGCTAACGGCGTCATCTACTACTACGGCCGTAGCTTCAACGGCACCACCGCGCCACTGATGTACACCGCAGAAGGATGGAGCACGGTGCCTGGCTTCTACTATTTCGACCTCAAGGCAGTCAACTACATCGCCAACCAGAACGCCACGATCTCCGAAACGGTACAGATCATCACGCAGGACCTGCCAACGAGCGGCCTGCTGGCCATCACCATCCAGCTAGACAGCATCCGCGTGATGGCTACGAACGCTCAGTACAACTACACGAGCGCGAACATCGACGCCCCGATGCTGTTCAACATCATCAACGGCGGCAACCAGTCCAACGCGGGCACAATCTTCAGCTCGGTAAATAACGAGGCAGGCATCGACTCGCAGCTCACGCTCGAGCTAGGTGACGTCTTCTTCGCTGAAGGGCCGCCGCAGACGGGCCACCTCGCAGTCTACAACGGCACCAGCTGGGTAGGCTCAAGCCTCTGGCGCAAGGGAAGCACAGGCACTGGCCTGCGCATCCTCAAGCTCTTGACCTCTGAAGCACTGGCGCTGCACGTTCGCCCGATCGAGCGCTATAACGGCAACCTCATCGGCTCGTATGGTTTCAGCTCGCGCCTGCAGTTTGAAAGCACAGCCTACCTGCGCACAGGCGGAACCTTTAGCGCTCGCATGGACGAGTGGGACGGCGAGATGTATGCCATCCAGCGCATCCGCACGAGCGTCACCGAGCTCGACGAGATCGACGTACTGGACCGCGTACCCCTTAGCGGAGCTACCACCACAAGCGGCAGCTCACCGAACGACTTCGAGGTCGGCCGCGTGGCTGGCATGGTCATCGACAGCGAGAACCAAGCGCTCGGTCCCTTCCAGAAGGTAGCCACTGGCGGCAAGGTGCTGGGCACTCTTGACGTCGAGCAGGATCTCACCGTAGAGCAGAACCTCACCGTCGACGGCGATACCACCATCGTGGGCACCATCGACGTAACAGATCTAGACGTTACGAACGACCTCACCGTCGACGGATCTACCACCGTCGGCACGCTCAGCGCTGGCAGCTCTACTCTGAGCAGCGCAACGGTGACCACCACGCTCGGCGTAACGGGAGCATCTACTCTTGGCACGCTCAGCGCAGGAGCCTCAACTCTCGCCAGCAGCAGCGTCACTGGCAACCAGACCGTCGGCGGCACGCTCGGCGTCACTGGTGCCTCTACTTTAGGAACGCTCAGCGCAGGAGCCTCTACTCTTAACAGTGCCACGATCAGCACCACGCTTGGCGTTACTGGCGCCAGCACTCTGGGCACTCTGTCTGCAGGTGCATCTACTCTGGCGTCGAGCAGCGTGACGGGTAACCAGACGGTCGGCGGCACGCTGGGCGTAACTGGGGCCTCTACTCTCGGCACGCTCACAGCTGGAGCCTCTACACTCAGCAGCGCCTCAGTAAGCGGCACGCTGGGCGTCACTGGCAGCACCACACTTGGAGCGCTCAGCGCAGGAACGACCACCGTCGGAGATCTGACCGCAGACGCTACCACTCTGGACAGCGCCACCATCAGCGGCACGCTAGGCGTTACTGGAACCTCAACGCTCGGCACGCTGAGTGCAGGAGCTTCAACTCTGAGCAGCGCAGCTGTTACTGGGAACCAGACAGTCGGAGGCACTCTAGGAGTAACGGGAGCCTCTACTCTTGGCACTCTGTCGGCAGGCGCTTCAACTCTGAACAGCGCAACGATCAGCACCACGCTTGGCGTCACTGGAGCCTCGACGCTCGGAACTCTGAGTGCAGGAGCTTCTACTCTTAGCAGCGCAGCCGTCACAGGTAACCAGACGATCGGAGGCACGCTGGGCGTTACGGGTACCAGCACTCTGGGAACGCTCTCAGCAGGAGCTTCAACTCTAAGCAGCGCAGCTGTTACTGGGAACCAGACAGTCGGCGGCACGCTTGGCGTCACTGGAGCCTCAACGCTCGGCACTCTGTCGGCAGGCGCTTCAACTCTGAACAGCGCAACGGTAACCACTACGCTCGGCGTCACTGGAGCCAGCACTCTCGGTACTCTGTCTGCAGGAGCTTCTACTCTAAGCAGCGCAGCTGTCACTGGTAACCAGACGGTCGGCGGAACTCTAGGAGTAACAGGCGCGAGCACCTTAGGCACTCTGTCTGCTGGCGCATCTACTTTAAGCAGCGCAGCTGTCACTGGTAACCAGACAGTCGGCGGCACGCTTGGCGTCACTGGTACATCAACGCTCGGCACTCTGTCTGCAGGAGCCTCTACGCTCAACAGCGCTACAGTTACCACCACTCTAGGCGTAACAGGAGCGAGCACCTTAGGCACTCTGTCTGCAGGCGCTAGCACCTTGAGCAGCGCAGCTGTAACTGGTAACCAAACCGTCGGAGGCACGCTGGGCGTTACGGGCACCTCAACGCTCGGAACCCTCAGCGCAGGAGCTTCAACGCTCAACAGCGCCACCGTCACCACGACGCTGGGCGTGAGCGGAGCCAGCACCTTAGGTACTCTGTCAGCAGGTGCCAGCACCTTGAGCAGTGCAGCTGTAACTGGTAACCAGACGGTCGGAGGCACGCTGGGCGTCACAGGTGAGACCACGCTTGCCAACGTAGTGGCCAGCGACGTCACCGCCGCAGACGTCGTGCTTGATAACGTCGTGAGCAAGACCGCCGTAATAGGCACCACCTCGCTGGTGGAGAACTTCCGCACGCGAGTGCTGGCAGATGGCGGCACCTTTGAGGCCTTCGACGAGGTGGTCGCAGCGGTCACGCTCCTGCTCGCGGGTGGCGCAAATAAGTCCGCCGTGATCTACGGCGAGGCCGACATGCAGACCCTCAACGCCGAGGCCACATCGGTCACCACGCTGGCAGCCTCTGGCGCGGTGACCATGGCCAGCACGCTAGACGTCGACGGCCGCACAGCCACCAGTTACGTCCAGCTAGATACCACTTTTACCCCCAACGGCGAGCCAGCGGGAGCCTTCTACTGGGACCCAGACGGAGCAGTGGCAGCGGTGCGCGGCATCGACGGCATCTCGCTTGACCTAAACGAGAAGAGCATCTTCTTCGTAAAGAACCAGACAGGCGCAGCCATCGACGCAGGCACGCCCGTCTACGCCTCTGGAACGCTTGGATCTAGCGGCCAGCTGTTGATCTCCAAGATGATCGCAGACGGCACCATCAACGCCAAGTATTTCCTAGGCATCACGCAGTCGACCATAGATAACGGTGGCGATGGCTACGTCGTATCTCGCGGCAAGATCAGAGGCCTCAATACTACCGCATGGAACGAGGGCGATGTACTCTACATCGACGAGAACGTGGCAGGCGCGCTGAGCGATACCGAGCCGCAGGCTCCGAACCTTAAGCTACCTGTGGCCTTTGTCATTAAGTCGGCAAGTAACGGCACCATCGCTGTGCGCTCAACGGCAGGCACCTACCTCGCCGAAAGCCACGACGTGCAGATCTCATCACCAACCGAGAAGGAGCTACTGGCTCGCACGGCATCGGGACGCTGGGAGAACGTAGAGCTGGGCGACATCTTGACCACTACCACCGAGAACCCAGCGACAACGGAAGGCGAGAGCTTTACGGCTGTCTTCGGTGACAACTCTGGCACCATCATGGGAGCACCATCCAAGTGGCTACCAGTGACAATTGGCGGCGTTAATTACCTTATGCCGCTGTACTTAGCGCCTTAATAGCCTCACTTCGTTCGGCTTTTTTCGTATCTTTATACCTAGTAACATGACCAAGAAGCAATTTTTCCAACTGTTCTACTACGGCCGCGGTGCTGGTAGCGTGGTCATGCTTGACTTTATCGCTCGCGCTCAAGCAGATGGCGCGACAGAGATCGCATCTAACCCCTGCATCATGCAAGGGCTCCAACCTATCCAGAGCAGACCATGAGCTACTTCTCAGACGCCTCACTAGTATATATCCCCGCCGCGATAAAGAACGGCAAGACGTACTCTATCAAACCGACCGACGGCACGGGTGACCTCACGTTCACGCGCGCATCGTCCGCGACCCGAGTGGGGCCGAACGGGTACATCGAGAAGGTGCGGACGAACTACTGCCGATATAGCCAAGCTTTTGTCGGGGGTTGGTCATTACTTGGCTCAGCCGTACGAACTGGTGGCGTAACCGATCCAAACGGCGGAACGACTGCGGTAACGATTTCAAGCATACCAAGTGGTAATCTATCGGCTGGGATCGCTTTGTATAACAATCCTATGACCATAGGGGCGGAACCGATAATCGGTTCCGTCTGGCTAAAAGGTAGTGGAACTATTGGCATCGCTTTGGAGCGCGGCATAAGTGGTAATTATTTTTTCTACATCACAACTATTACCCTCACCTCAACGTGGACGCGATATAGTATCGGAGGCGCTAATGCTGGCGCTCGCGATGGCTTTACTTTTTATGTGTGTAACCGCACGGGAACGACGGCCACATCGGTCGACGTGGCCTTCGCCCAAGTGGAGTTTGGCGACATCGCAACCGACTACATCGCCACAACGACGGCCGCCGTATCGGTCGGCCCCGTGAGTGGTACCCCTCGCCTCGATTACCTCGGTTCCGACTGCGGTCGCCTACTTTTGGAGCCGCAGAGGTCGAATGTACAAGTAAATTCCGAGAGTTTTAACGCAAGCGGATGGAATCTAATCAGCGCTGGAATTACAAGCAACGCGGCAACGGCACCCGACGGCTACAACGGCGCAGATAAAATGTACGCTACGGGTGGAAATTCTCGGCACATAAATTACGGATCAACAAGCGGAAGCGGAACCTATACTTTTAGCGTATTCGCAAAGGCGGGAGAAAAAAATTGGCTTACTTTACGACTTGACGACGATTCACCCGAAGTAAATACTTGGTTCAATTTATCAACTGGAACCATAGGCACAAGCCAAGGCGGGAACCCAACCATCACACCATACGGAAACGGCTGGTATCGTTGCTCGGTAACTTACACGGCCGCATCAACGAAAACGATTTACAACGTAATTGGCGTGGCCAACGCAAACGGCGCACAAGAGTGGACGCCAAGCGGTACGGATGGTCTATACATTTGGGGCGCACAACTCGAAGCGGGCGCCTACGCCACGTCCTACATCGGCCCGACGCTCGGTACCGCGGTGACGAGGGTGGCGGAGGGGCCTCTTAATTTGGGAACGGCTCAAACGCTCAACGATTTTACCCTTTTCTTTGACGGGCTTCTGCTTGATAGCGGGATGCTTTTCGGTGGCGGTACTTCGGGATGGTATATGGACATAACAGCCAGCAACGGCCGCATAGTATTAGACACAAACACGGGGCGAAAGTTCGAATCGTTCAGTATTATAAGGGCAAACCAAAACTTCAAACTGGCGGTAAAACGTACCGCTGGAGTGATTGATGCATTTGTGAACGGCGTCAAATTATCGCCGAGTATTCAAGTAACCGACACGACTGCGCTCTCTTTATCGTCAATTTTTTGGGGTTTTAGTTCTACCTATTACCCAAAAATGAGGGTAAACCAAGCGCTGGCTTTTCAACTCGCCCTCACGGATCAGCAAGCCATCGAACTCACAACGCTCTAACCTATGACCTTCCGCAAGTACGAAACCGATCCCGCCGCGTGGCCCGCATTGAAGGCCGCCATCGAAACCACAACCGAAGGCCCCGACGGAACGCCCGTCACAACGTGGAACACCGACCTCGTCGTGGCCGTCGTTGAACTCGGTCACCTCTGCACCGCGTGGGGAACCGACGCCGAGGGTATGCCCGTTTGCGAGGCGACGTCGCCGATGTATGCTGTAGACGTCCTCTGGCAAGATGAGCCGATCGCTGAGTTCATCCCCTCTACCGTATGGCCCGAGCCTTGCGGCGTTCATATCTTCGCTGGATGGGAGCAAGCATACGCTGCCGACTTCTGCGCAGCGAACCCAGAGGCAGCATACTGCCAGCCGCCAGTACCACCGACTGAACTCTAAGCCATGACTCAGGGAGAAGGAACTGCCGCCACTTGGGTATCGACAGCTGTCGGCGTCCTGACGCTGAACGTGAACCCGATCCTCAGCGCTCTGGCTTCGATCTTCGCGATCGTCCTGTCGGGCTTCTTGATCTACAAGGCCATCCTCGACATCCGCCACCGCAAGCAACTGCTCAAGGGTAACAAGTGATGAAGGACAAGCTCATCGACCTCATCTTCGTCAACTGGAAGACCACCACCGTAGGCCTCGGCCTTATGGTGGCGGCCCTTGTTCTGGTGGCGATAGGTATGGCTAGCCTCTCAGAGGTAGGTGGCTTCTTTGCGATCGCCCTGCCGCTGCTCTTTATCAAAGATCCGAAAGATGGCAAAGGCTAAAGCACAGACGGCCTCCGCTGGCTACGTCTCCAAGAGCCGCAAGCGCGGCAAGCACGCCAAGAGCCAGAGCTCTAACAAGGCTAGCAAGAACTACGCTAAGCCCTACAAAGGTCAAGGCCGCTAAGCATGCGCACCGCACTACTGGCATCCGTCCTGCTGCTCGCCAGCTGTAAGCCACTGGAGCCGATCCTGCAGACCGTCACCGTGCGCGATACTGTGATCGTGCCAGAGGTGCGCATCGATACGGTGATCGTCACCAAGCCTGCCGATACCATCACGCTCTTTAAGGACCGCCTAAAGGTACAGATCGTCCGCAAGCACGATACCCTCCTCGTCGCTGGCGAGTGCCAGACCGATACCGTCTACATCACGAAAGAGGTGGCGCTGCCAGTGCAGACGATCACCAAGAAAGACCCGACGCCGTGGTGGTTCATGCCCCTCACCGTGCTGGCTTTCGTCCTCACAGCCATCGTCTGGCTCAAGAGGCTCCTGAGTTATTAACAGAGTAAAGCAGCCAAACTTGAGCAAAGGCTCCACGAAATTGGTAATTTTGTGGAGAACTGTACGAGTTATTAGTTTTTTACTATATTTGGGGTATCAATTACTAACACACCCCAAGAAAGTGAAAACGACAGAAGACATCCTAAATAACAAGACGGCCCGCATCTTCATGTGGACCATCATCGGCTTCGCCCTTTTCGGCATGATCGTCGCAGGGCATCTGCTCATCGCTTTAATCGAAAACATCTAGACCAGTGACTTGGACCGTGTACTTCAACAGCTACCCGCCTGTCGTAGTCTACGCTAAGAGCTTCGATGAGGCGCGCCGCCTAGCGCTGCGCATCTCTGGACAGCCTGCGCGTGACCTTCGGGCGTGTCAGCCGAGACCGACTGCCTAACCACTGCAGCGGCCTCTAGAGTACCCGACCAAGACTCGGGCTGGATGCTTACCCTCTCTACTTTTTTTTAATTCAAAACCAATTCCATGAGTGACTTCAAGGAAGGCGTCACCGTCGTGCTCGACGGTACCGCTAAATGGGCACGCCTTACTGAGGCGTCTGGGCCCAACGAAATGAGCCAGAAATATCAGTTAGACCTGTACCTAGATCCCGTCAACCTCAAGAAGCTGACGGACATCATGGCGCAGGAGATCATCAAGGACAAGAACGAAGGCGATGGTCCG
>Ga0222713_10005488_pt1 | contig 12308 bp, 9 predicted proteins | sample C33_649DmetaG_FD_165061 | JGI IMG/M metagenome (GOLD analysis project Ga0222713, IMG submission 165061) | Estuarine water microbial communities from San Francisco Bay, California, United States - C33_649D | ecosystem: Environmental > Aquatic > Marine > Unclassified | place: USA: California...
CTCCCAAACGTTGAGGTATTACATATTGATGCCATGAATTTGGACTGGCGACCACTCGTTGCTCGGTCACCAAAGTGGCACGTCATTGCCAACCTGCCATACAACGTTGCTACTCCGCTTGTGGCCGACTTGCTCGATGGCGCACCTGCAGTGGACCACCTACTTGTCATGGTGCAAAAAGAAGTTGCCGAACGTTTCGTTGCCAAACCGCGCACCCCTGCATACGGAGCAGTCAGTGTAAAAATTGCGTACTGGGCAGAAGCATTTATTGCTGCCGACGTTCCCGCAACCGTGTTCTTGCCTAAACCAAATGTGTCGTCGGCAATGGTGGACATTCGCCGCAGACCAACGCCTGCTGTTGAAAACGTCGACCCGCAGAAACTCTTTGCACTGGTGCGCACAGGTTTTGGTCAACGCCGCAAAATGCTGCGTCGCTGTCTCTCCAACATGGTTACTCCGGCGCAATTTGCTGCTGCTGGTGTTTCACCAGAATCGCGCGCTGAAGAGCTGGATGTTGCTGCTTGGGGCAGACTGTGTGTCGCCACTCAGGAAGCCTGACATGACCCACATCATTGCTCCAGCGAAACTCACACTGTCGCTCAAAGTCATCGGCGTGCGCGAAGACGGTTTTCATCTGATTGACGCTGAAATGGTGTCACTCGAATTACATGACGTGCTTACAATCACCGAAGGCGAAATGGGAATGTCGGTAAGCGGTCCATTTGCAAGCGGTGTGCCAACCGATGACAGCAATCTTGTGACTCGCGCATTACAACTGTGCGGAAAAACTGCGCACATTCGTATTGAGAAAAACATTCCACATGGTGGCGGGCTTGGAGGTGGCTCTTCAGATGCAGCAGCAGTGCTGCGCTGGGCCGGATACTCCGATTACGTTGCCGCTTCTCGCCTTGGCGCAGACATTCCGTTCTGCATGCACGGTGGCCGCGCACACGTGACTGGTATTGGTGAAATCCTCGAACCGCTTCCACATGTTGCTCGCGAGATCACGCTCGTCGTGCCGCCGTTCGGGGTTTCCACTCCAGCGGTATACAAAGCTTTCGATTCACTTCACGCTCAACACGATGGACCAAACGATTTAGAGCCTGCGGCAATTGCTGTAGAACCTCGACTTGCGCAGTGGCGTGACCGCATTCGGGAAGCCAGCGGACAATTTCCAGTGCTGGCAGGTAGCGGAGCTACTTGGTGGTTAGACGGTGCGCATCCACGCATTCATGAAGCGTTAAGCGAAGCAACCGTCGTTGTCACCCACACTCGCTCTTCGTAACTGCAAAGGCGAGGGGTGAAAACTGGGTTACTTGCGGCGCTGGTGGCGGGTGCGACGAAGCATCTTCTTGTGCTTCTTTTTGCGCATCCGCTTACGACGACGTTTTACAAGTGAACCCATAGCGGACGACACGCTAGCGGGATTCGTGACCAAATAAGCAAACGGCTACGGAATTGAGTACCGTGTACCCGTCTCTCCGGGGTCGTTCAATGGCAGGACAACGGGTTTTGGTCCCGTTTATAGGGGTTCGAGTCCTCTCCCCGGAACTCGTGAATTATTTCGGAAGAAAGCCGAATTGGCCTAACGATCTATGCTGGCAAATGAAAAACGCCGACATGTTTCTTGAGGGGGCCTCGTGAACAAGACAATCGACAAGGTCACCACAAAGAGAATGGCGTTGTATTCGGGTCGCACTCACCCGTCGCTCGCTGAAGAAGTAGCACAGCATCTTGAAGTGCAACTGGGCGAAGCAAACATTGTTGAATTCGCAAACGGTGAACTCCGTCCACGATTTGGTGAATCAGTTCGCGGCGGCGATGTGTTCATTATGCAAACACATTGCGGACACGAAGGTCGCAGCGTGAACGACTCCATCATGGAACAACTGATCATGATCGATGCTGCGTATCGCGCGTCGGCAAAGCGTGTTACCGCAGTGTGCCCGTTCTACGGATATGCCCGCCAAGACCGCAAAGCTGAAGGCCGCGAGCCAATCACAGCGCGCCTCATTGCCGACATGTTCAAGGCTGCAGGGTCAAAGCGCATGGTGTCCATCGACTTGCACAGCGGACAGATTCAAGGATTCTTTGAAGGCCCTGTCGATCACCTCACCGCAATTCCTGTTCTTGAAAAGTACGTGCGTTCAAATGCGCGCGACGGAGTGGTAATCGTTTCACCAGACGCAGGTCGCGTGAAAGTTGCAGAACGATTTGCACAGCACCTTGCAGACATGAACGCAGATGTTGCGTTCATTAACAAGCGTCGCCCAAAGAACACTGCCAACGTTGCAGTTGCCAAAGAAGTCATCGGTGAAGTTGAGGGACGCTTGTGCATCTTGACCGACGACATGATCGACACTGGCGGAACCATCGTGAGTGCCGCCGAGCTCCTCATGAACCGCGGTGCAAAAGAAGTGTGGGCCATGGCCACGCACGGCGTACTTTCCGGCCCAGCCATTGAGCGCCTGGAAAACTCTCCAATCACTCGCGTGGTGCTCACCAACACCTTGCCTCTTCCAGAGGAAAAGCGGATCGCCAAGATTGAGGTGCTTTCCGTGGCCAAAATCCTTGCCGATGCCCTGTCTGCAGTGTTTGACGAAACCAGCGTCAGCGACCTGTTTGACGGCGAAAACCAGTCATAACGTCCACTTCGCAATGGCCCTAGGCGGCTGTACACTGACCAGCCGTTGTATCTGCTGATTTTCACTACGTAAGTACGGAGTTTCGAACATGACCACCACATTGAAGACCAACGTTGGCCGCACGACAGGTAGCCCAGAGGCTCGTCGTTTGCGCGGAGCCGACCACATTCCTGCGGTCATCTACGGAGCAGGTATGCAACCAGTGGCAATCACTGTTGAGCGCCGCGAATTGCGCATCGCATTGTCGGGTCCTGCAGGCACCAACACCATTCTTGAATTGCAAGTTGCTGACAAGACATACCCAGCAATTGTGAAGGACATGCAGCGCGACCCAGTGAAGCGCAACGTGAGCCATGTTGACTTCATGCAGATTGACCTCTCGAAGGAAATCGTCATGTCGGTTCCAATTCACCTCACAGGTACAGCAAAAGCAGTTGTACAAGAAGGCGGACTTGTTGACCCTGCAGTTGACCGCATTGAAATTCGCGCAGCAGCAAACAACATTCCAAACGAAATCGTTATCGACGTCACCAACATGAACATGAACACCATCATCCGCATGGAAGACATCACATTGCCAACTGGCGTGACCGCAGTGTCCGACCCAGACTTGGTAGTAGTCACCGTGTTGGTAACGAGCACGCAATCTGACAAGCCAGCCGTTGCTGCTGGTGAAGCCGCTGCTGGTGAAGCTCCGGCAGCCGGTGCTCCTGCTGCCGGCGACAAGCCAGCCGCTTCCTAATTTGTATGGCGCTGTTCGGTCGCGGTGAGCGACACGAGCGGCGAGGTACTCCCTACAGCGCATTAGTTGTAGGTGTGGGAAACCCAGGGCGTAAATACGAAGGCAGTCGACACAACGTTGGTTTTGACGCCATTGAATTGCTTGCATCACGATTCAACTCGTCCATGAAGTCATCGCGTGATCGCGCACTTGTTGCTGAGATTAACCACGATGGGAATCGATTCGTGTTGGCCATGCCAACTACGTTCATGAATGAATCAGGAAACGCAGTTGGACCACTCGCCCGCCGTTACGCAATTGACGAACCGGCAAACATCATCGTTGTGCACGACGAGCTGGATTTAGAACCAGGCATCGTCAAAGTAAAAATCGGTGGCGGTCTTGCCGGTCACAATGGACTGCGCAGTATTTCATCACACCTCAAAACTCAGGACTTCGTGCGCGTTCGCATTGGCGTTGGAAAACCACCGTCGAAAGAAGATGGAGCCGACCATGTGTTGTCTCGCGTTCCTGCAAACGAGCGAAAAGTACTTGATGTTGCTGTAGAAATTGCAGCCGATGCAGTGCAACTCATTCTTTCGCAAGGCGCACAGACTGCCATGCAACAAATAAACGGCCGATAGTCGGCACGTCCAATATGTTGTTACACGACCTTGCATTTATTGCCAGCCAAGAGCCTGCGCTTGCCGCAATTGGCGGCAGAAACTCGGTGCTTGCATGCGCAGAGCAATCACGCGCAGCGATCATCGCAGCATTAAGCGCACGGTCGCCTGGAAGCACGCTGGTGGTGGCTACGCCAACCGGCACAGCCGCACAGCAACTTCACGATGACATCGTGCAATTCATTGGCGCCGACAATGCGCTGATGTTCCCTGCATGGGAAACACTGCCATTTGAACGAGTAAGCCCAAGCGTAGAAACCATGGGTCGCCGGCTTGAAGTGTTGTGGCGTTTACGCAGTGAAAATCCGCCGCAGATAGTGCTTGGTTCGGTTCGTGCACTGTTGCAAAAACTTGGGCCTGGTGCAACCACGTTGCAACCGATCATTATCAAGCCGGGCGAGGAAATTGATTCCGAACAGTTGCTTGCCAAATTGGTGCACGACGGATATCGCCGTGAAGAAATAGTTGAACACCGCGGCGAAGTTGCTCGTCGTGGTTCAATCATCGACGTCTTCCCCAGCACTGCAGACACACCAATTCGTATCGACCTGTGGGGAGACGAAGTAGAGCGTCTCACATCGTTCAATGTGAATGATCAGCGCAGTACTGACGACTTAGCTCAAGCAATCATTTTTCCTGCGCGCGAATTACAACTAGATGAAGGCGTCACCGAACGTGCACGCGCATTAGTTGGAAGCGAACCGTGGGGTCGCGAACACTGGGACAGGCTCGCCGATGGTTCCAACTTTGAAGGCATGGAGAGTTGGCTTCCATGGCTTATTGACCGCGAACAACTCATCACCGATGTTCTGCCAGATTCAAGCGAACTCATTTTTGTTGACCCCAAACGCATGCGTGACCGTGCGAAAGATTTGCTTGCAGAAGAAGATGACTTGGCAAAAGCGCTGGCAAGTACGTGGGCACGCGATGCACAGCGTTCCTTCCCTCGCCTGCACCTAGACATCGATCAACTGTTTGGTCCTTCCCAGTCGTTAAATGCACTGTCGCTCTCGCTTCCATCTGAAGCAATTGATGCGCCAACAGTGCAATCAACCGGTTGGGGTCAAGCAACCAGCGATGCCGAAGCAACCGCCAAACGCGTGCATCAACTCGTCACCGACAAGTGGACTGTGGTCATTGCTGCAGAGGGCGAAAGTTCGGCGCAGCGACTGATCGAAGTCTTCACGCAGAATGGCGTAATCGTTCGCGATTTCAGCGCGAGCAAAGAAGCAGACCTCAGCAAGCCCGGCACGTATGTGGTTGTTGCTCCTTTGCATCACGGCTATTCCTTGCCGCAGGTGAAGCTTGCCGTCATTGCAGAAACCGACCTCACGGGTCGACGTCGCACGCACCGTCAGCCACGCGCGCGCAAGCGCGACACCACTTCGGTATTTCAAGACTTAAAGCCAGGCGACTACGTCGTTCACCATTATCACGGCGTTGGAAAATACGAAGGAATGGTGAAGCGCACTATCGGTGGCTCCGAGCGCGACTACCTCCTTCTCGCATACAAAGACGGCGACAAGCTGTATGTACCAACTGACCACATTGATGCAGTTCGTCAATACATCGGCGGAGACTCGCCAACGCTGCACAGGCTTGGTGGAAGCGACTTCGCGCGTGCAAAGCAACGTGTGCGTTCAGCAGTTCGCGAAATTGCCCAAGAACTTGTGGTGCTATACCAGCGCAGAGTGAACGCGGTAGGTCATGCATTCAGCGAAGACACACCATGGCAACACGAAATGGAAGGCGCATTCCCCTTTGTTGAAACGCCAGACCAGCGAACCGCAATTGAGTTGGTAAAGGGTGACATGGAACGCAATGTTCCTATGGACCGCTTGGTCTGTGGCGATGTTGGCTTTGGTAAAACCGAAGTTGCTGTGCGCGCCGCATTCAAGGCAATTCAAGATGGCAAGCAGGTTGCTGTGCTCGTGCCGACCACGTTGCTTGCATCGCAACATGCAAACACGTTTGCCGAACGGTTCCGCGGGTATCCAATTCGCGTTGAGTCGCTGTCACGCTTTCTCACCAACTCGCAAGCGAAGAAGGTTCTTGCAGGTGTTGCCAGTGGCGACGTGGACTGCGTGATTGGCACTCATCGCTTATTGCAAGAAGGCGTGAAGTTCAAAGACCTTGGGCTGCTAGTCGTTGACGAAGAGCAACGGTTTGGCGTAACGCATAAGGAAATGATGAAGAAGTTGAAGACCAACGTGGACGTGCTCACGTTGACCGCAACGCCAATTCCACGCACACTCGAAATGAGCCTTGTGGGAATTCGCGACATGTCGTTGCTGCAAACACCTCCCGCCGACCGCCAACCGATTCTCACCTTTGTTGGTGAAGACGATGAGCGTGTTTCCACAGAAGCAATTCGCCGCGAACTTTTACGCGATGGCCAAGTGTTCTGGGTGCACAATCGTGTGCAAAGCATTGAACAGCGAGCACAAGAGCTTCGCGAACTTGTTCCGGAAGCACGCATTGCGGTTGCGCACGGCCAAATGGATGAGGGCCGACTTGAGCAAATCGTCCTTGATTTCTGGGAAGGAAAGTTTGACGTATTGGTGTGCACCACCATCATCGAAAGCGGCATCGACATGCCAACCGTAAACACACTGGTAGTTGAGCGTGCCGACCTTCTTGGGCTTGGACAGTTGCATCAAATTCGTGGACGCGTAGGCCGCAGTGGTTCGCGTGCATATGCATATCTGTTTCATCCGCGCGACAAGGTGTTGTCCGAAGATGCATACGAGCGCTTGAAGACCATCGGCGAAGCAACCGAACTAGGTAGCGGTTTCAAAATTGCCATGCGCGACCTAGAAATTCGTGGCGCAGGAAACATGTTGGGCGAAGCGCAAAGCGGCCACATCGCAGCCGTTGGTTACGACTTGTACTGCCAGTTAGTTACCGAAGCAGTTTCGGAAATGAAGGGCGAAGATGTTCCGCCAATTGTTCCGGAACTCAAGCTCGACGTTGCCACCAATGCGTACTTGCCTACCGACTACGTGTCGAAGGAAGAGTCTCGCCTCGATGCTTATCGCAGGCTTGCTGCAGTCACCACACAGTCAGACGTTGCCGATATTCGCGATGAATGGATTGACCGCTACGGCCCACTTCCTGAAGCAGCACTTGCACTTATTCGCGTTGGAGAGTTGCGAGCTGAATGTCATCGAGTTGGTCTGCGCGAACTCGTTGTCGCTGACGGCAGAGCGCGTTTACTGCCCGTTTCGCTGAAGGCAAGCCAACAAATGCGCTTGACTCGAATTGCAAAGAGCAGCGAATGGAATGAGCAGACCAAACAACTCAGTGTCACGCTGCCCCGTGCCCCACAAGGCAAACAAGCAGACGCTGGAACGGCTGGTTATTCAATTGACTATTTGGTGTCGTTCCTGCAGGAACTCTTTGACGACAACTAGGCTTTACCAAATGTCACGCACCTCCCGTAAGTCTGTTCGTTCACTCGCAATTGCATGCGTTGCAATGATTTCTCTCGCAAGCTGCGGTGGAAGTTCAAAAAATGATGCTGCGTCGGTTGACGGTTCTGCAATTGCAAAATCAACGCTTGAAACAGCACTTTCTCAACTTTCGGATGCAGGCCAGATCGAGCTCGAAAACGGCGTTGTTCCAATGGACGCAGTGCGCTCGGTACTCGCTGCCATCATTCGTGGCGAAGCAACCAAACTCGTGCTCGCCGAGTACAACGTGACGGTTACCGACGCAGACACCAAAGCAGTGATTGACCAAATTTCACAAGATGCCGGTTACGACACCTTGGGTCAAGACTTGAAAGACCTCATCATTGGGCTGAACAGCGGAGACCTCGCACTTACCCGAGTGAAGGCGCCTTCAGAAGCCGACCTTGAAAAGATGTACAACAAAGCACCTGCATCAGTTGGTGCAATGTGCGCTCAACACATCTTGGTTGAAGATGAAGCAACAGCAACTGAAGTCATAGAAAAACTGAACGACGGTGGTGACTTCAAGAAACTTGCCGGCGAATACAGCACCGAGCCAAACGCAGCAACAACTGGTGGCATCCTTGGCTCAGCCGACGGAGATTGCATTCCACTTTCCGATTACCAATCACAGTTTGATTCGGCGTTTACCGCTGGTGCGCTTTCTGCAGCAGTTGGTGTTCCAACTGGTCCTGTGAAATCAAGCTTTGGCTACCACGTCATCATGATTCGCCCATTTGCCGACATTAAGGCCTCGCTTGTACTCATGATGTCAAAGTCTCCGGGAATGTTGTTGATGTCAGGCGTGCTTGCAACACGTGATGTAACCATTGCGTCTGAGTACGGTCGCTGGGACACAGCAACCGGAAAAATCACCGACCTGTAGATTGCAAACGACATGAGCAATCGCACTTCGGTTGGTCGCGTCGTCATTGTTGGTTTAGGGCCAGGCCCGCGCAACACCGTTACTGAAGCAACGCTGCAAGCAATTGCATCGATTCCGCATCAATTCGTTCGCACCAGGAAACACCCGACTGCAGATTTACTTCCTGCTGCGCAGAGCTTTGACCATCTTTACGAATCACTGCCAACGTTTGACGATGTCTATGCAGCAATTACTGAAACCCTGATTGCCGCCGCAAACGAACACGGCGAAGTGCTGTACGCAGTGCCAGGGTCTCCGTTGCTTCTGGAAACAAGCGTGACGCAACTTCGCGCTGACAAGCGAATTGAAGTTCACGTTCTGCCAGCCATGAGTTTTCTTGACCTTGCATGGGAAGCACTCGGCATTGACCCTGTGAATGCTGGAGTTCGTTTGATTGACGGCCATCGTTTTGCAGCAGAAGCAGCCAATGAGCGCGGGCCACTGCTCGTTGCTCAAGTGCACGCCGACTGGGTGCTCTCTGATGTGAAGTTGTCATTCGATGAAGCAGTCGGAGATGAGCCAGTGGTTCTGCTTCATCACCTTGGACTTCCCGATCAACGTGTTGAACACACGACATGGCAAGAACTTGATCGCGTGCTTCCTGCCGATCACCTCACCACGCTGTACATACCTCAACTTGCTCAGCCCATCGCTGGTGAAATGGTGAAGCTTCACCAACTTGCGCGCACACTGCGCGAGCAGTGCCCATGGGACATAGAGCAAACACACCAATCACTCATCAAGCACCTGCTTGAAGAGACCTACGAAGTAGTTGACGCCATCAATGAACTTGATGCCGAAAATCCAACTACCGATGATGCACTCATTGAAGAACTAGGCGACCTGCTGTATCAAGTGGAGTTTCACGCCACGATTGCCGAGCAGGAAGGCAGATTCACTCTTGCCGATGTTGCGCGTTCCATTCACGACAAGTTGGTGCGCCGACACCCACACGTGTTCGGCGACGTTATTGCCGACAGCGCGAAAGACGTGGTGAGCACATGGGACGAAGTGAAGCGCCAAGAACGACTATCCAATGACGCGAAGTCCGACTCCGTATTCAGCGGTGTTGCCAAAGCAGCGCCTTCACTGTCGTATGCAACAAAGTTGCAAAAGCGTGCTGCCGATGTTGGCTTCGATTGGCCAAATGCCGATGGCGCGTTCGACAAGATCGGTGAAGAGTCAGCCGAAATTCGTGACGCCATAAGTCAACAAGCCGACCCAGAAGCGGTGCGCATGGAACTTGGCGACTTGCTGTTCAGTGTGGTCAATTTGTCTCGCCATTTGGGTCACGATGCCGAGACAGCGCTACGAGAAGCCAGCGACAAGTTCCGCGCTCGTTTTGAACACGTTGAGGCACTCGCACTGGAGCGGAACATCGACTTACACGCTGTTGACCTGGCCACGCTTGACGCACTGTGGGATGAGGCCAAAGCGCGGAAGTGAACGTGAATTCGTGCGCTGACTAGCGTGTAGCCATGAGCACAATCAAGCAAGTAGTTGGTCGCGAAGTTTTGGACTCGCGTGGAAATCCAACCGTTGAAGTCGAAATCACTTTGCAATCTGGTGCGCGCGGACGAGCAATTGTTCCGTCAGGTGCATCTACTGGCGAACACGAAGCTGTTGAGCTTCGTGATGGTGGCACTCGGTACTTGGGCAAGGGCGTGCAAAAAGCTGTTGGCAATGTGAACGGACCAATCGCCACTGCTTTGGTTGGCGCAGATGCATCGAGCCAGCAAGCAGTTGACGAGTTGATGCTGTCTCTGGATGGCACCCCGAATAAATCGAAACTAGGTGCGAACGCCATTCTTGGTGCAAGCCTTGCTAACGCCCACGCTGTGGCCAACGAACGCGGACTGCCGTTGTACAAGTCAATTGGCGGCGATTCTGCATGCGTATTGCCGGTTCCGATGTTGAACGTATTGAATGGCGGCGCACATGCCGACAACAACGTGGACTTGCAGGAGTTCATGGTCATGCCAATTGGCGCGTCATCGTTTTCTGAAGCGTTGCGCTGGGGCGTAGAGACGTACCACACCCTGAAATCCATCTTGCATAAGCGCAAGATGGCAACTGCAGTTGGCGACGAGGGTGGATTCGCACCAAACCTCGCAAGCAACGAAGAAGCGATTGCAATCTTGGTGGAAGCAATTGAGAAAGCAGGCTTCACTCCTGGAAAAGATATTTCCATTGCACTCGACCCAGCAATGAGCGAGTTGTTCAAAGATGGCAAGTACCACCTTTCAGGAGAAGGAAAAGTATTGACCAGCGATGAACTCGCATCGTGGTGGGACATGCTTGCCAGCAAATACCCAATCGTGTCCATTGAAGACGGAATGGCAGAAGACGACTGGGCCGGATGGTCAACACTCACCCAAAAACTTGGCAACAAGATTCAGCTTGTTGGCGACGACCTGTTCGTCACCAACGTCTCGCGCCTACAACGCGGTATCACCGAACATGTTGCCAACAGCGTGTTGGTGAAGGTGAACCAAATTGGAACCTTGACCGAAACGTTGAACACCATTGCTCTTGCTACCAGCAACAAGTACACCAGCGTGATGAGTCATCGCAGCGGAGAAACCGAAGACTCCACCATTGCCGACCTTGCGGTGGCAACGAACTGCGGTCAGATCAAAACTGGTGCTCCAGCACGCAGCGACCGTGTTGCTAAATACAACCAACTACTCCGGATCGAACAAGAGCTTGGATCGAGAGCCCAATTCATGGGCAAGGACGCTCTCGCACCGCGCAAGTAACCAGCCGAACAACAGAGATGACGCAATTCAGTCATCGCTGAAGGCCAGAATAGAGGGATGGCAACCACCGAGATTCGACTCGTTCGCAGTCGCAAACTCCGTTTGGCCAGCACCCCCCTCGCCATTGCCGTCATCGTTGCACTCGTCGTTGCCATGTCGGTGTTTCCGGTTCGTTCGTATATCAATCAGCGCAATCTCATCGCGCAAAAAGAAATTGAATTCGCACAATACGAAGACGTCATCGAAAACCTGCAAGACCAGGTGACCTACCTGAAAACAGAGGCTGGTTTACAAGACGCCATTCGCACCCAGCTTGGCTACCTTCGCTTCGATGAGCGCCGCCTACCAATGATGGAAATGCCGGCATTATCTACAGCTCTTCCCGAGCGTTGGCCGTACACCATTGTTTCCACCATGTTGTTAGTGCGCAGTCTCGAATCTGCGAAAAAGGCTGCCCAGGGCGAAATTTCCCTGCAGCCGTTTACCCCCTAACCTGTCGTCAGACAGAGCGATAGGAGATTTTGTGGCTGGAAGCATTCTTGGTAACCGCGTACTCCGCAAAGAGGACCCGAAGTTCCTCACCACCGGCGGTGTGTACGTAGACGACCTCAACAGCGAACCACTTCTTGTTGGCGCACTGCATGCAACCTTTGTTCGTTCCACTGTTGCTCACGCCAACATTTTGAGCATTGACATTTCAGAGGCTCTGGAATCGCCTGGAGTAGTTGCGATTTACACTGCTGAAGATCTTGGACTCGAGCCAGTTGCCGCAACTTTTAATCCGGCTGCCAAGCGCACATTGCTTGCGAGCGGAAAAGTTCGCTACGTAGGCGAACCAGTTGCCGTTGTGCTCACCCAACTTGCCAACCAAGGTGAAGATGCGGCCGAGAAGGTCATCGTTGACTACGACACTCTCGAAGTGTTGATCGACATTGAACAGGCAATGACTAGCGCCACCCACATTTACGAAGACTGCGGTAGCAACGTGGTGTTTGATAGCACCGCTATTGGCATGCCCGACAACACAGGTGACGAGATGTTTGCAGACTGTGAAGTTGTGGTGAAGGGTCGCTTTGTCAACCAGCGAGTTGCACCATGCCCGCTAGAAGTTCGCGCATCTGCT
>Ga0222713_10005490_pt1 | contig 12306 bp, 10 predicted proteins | sample C33_649DmetaG_FD_165061 | JGI IMG/M metagenome (GOLD analysis project Ga0222713, IMG submission 165061) | Estuarine water microbial communities from San Francisco Bay, California, United States - C33_649D | ecosystem: Environmental > Aquatic > Marine > Unclassified | place: USA: California...
CGAAGTCAAGCCAACCACCATCAACCTTGGCAACAAGGTCGGCAGCGCCAACCTCATCGGCGCCAGCCTTCGTGGCCTCAAGCGCCTTCTCGCCTTGTGCGAAGACGGCGATGCGCACGCGCTTACCGGTGCCATGCGGCAGGCCAACCGTGCCTCGGACCGCCTCTTCTGATTGACGCGGGTCGACGCCGAGGCGAATGTGCACCTCAACCGTCTGATCAAACTTGGTGTTCGCGGTCTTCTTCACCAGGGCGGCCGCCTCAAGAGGGGCGTACTGCTTCTCTGGGTCAACCAACTTTGCCGCTTCGAGATAACGCTTTCCGTGCTTTGCCATCTTGCTTCCTCCTTATCGGCCGCCTTCGGCCTCCCCCTTCACCGCGGGGTTGCGGCGATCGTCAGGCGACGACCTCTACTCCCATTGAACGGGCGGACCCCTCGATCATTGAACAGGCGGCCTCAATGCTTGTGGCATTCAGGTCGACCATCTTCTTCTGGGCGATGTCCAAGACCTGCGCCTTGGTGATCTTCCCTGCGCTGCCGGCCTTATGGTCGCCAGCACCCTTCTCAATTCCAGCCGCCTTGCGGATCATGTCCGCAGCCGGTGGCGTCTTGAGAATGAACGTGAATGAGCGATCTTCAAAGATGGTGATCACCGCTGGGATGACCTCGCCCTTGCGATCAGCCGTCTTCTCGTTATACGACTTCGTGAACTCCACGATGTTGATGCCGTGGGGCCCGAGTGCCGTACCGACTGGCGGCGCGGGGGTTGCGCCGCCTGCTGGCAGCTGCAACGTGACGGTTGCGCGAATCTTCTGTGCCATGTTCTCGCTCCTCCTGCTCTCTCGTTACAGCTTTGCGACCTGAAGCAGGTCGAGCTCGACCGGCGTCTCACGGCCGAAGATTGATACCAGGACCTTCACCTTGCTTCGCTCGGCATCGATCTCTTCAACCGTGCCAACGAAGTCTGAGAATGGTCCGTCGGTGACGCGGACTGACTGACCCTTGACGAACGCCACCTTGACGGTTGGCGCTTGGCCAACACCGAGCTGTCGCAGGATCTGCTTCACCTCTGTCTCGGTCAGGGGGACGGGGTCGGCCTTCATCCCTGGGATGGCGGATCCGCCGACGAAGCTCGTGACGCCTGGCGTGTTGCGCACCACGTACCAGCTCTCAGGCTCCATATACATGTCCACGAGCACATAGCCCGGATAGATCTTCTTCTGAACGGTCGTGCGCACACCGCCGCGGATCTGGATCTCGTCTTCCATAGGGACAACAACCTGGAAGATGCGGTCCTTCATGTCCATGGATTCAATGCGGTGCTCAAGGTTCGCCTTCACCTTGTTCTCAAATCCTGAGTAGGTGTGAATGGCGTACCAGTGTCGCTTGACCGTTGGTGCGCTCTTCTCTGTCGTGATGTCAGCGGTTTCGCTCACGTTCTACTCCTCGCTCGTAGGCTGATCAGGCGGGGTTGATGAGCTTCAAGAGCTCAGTGAAGAGAAGGTCCCAGAAGGCGATGTAGAAGCCGACGAAGATGGACGCGCCAAAGACGAGCACCGTCAACACGCGCACCTGCTGCGCGTTCGGCCACGCAACCTTGCGCAGTTCGGAGAACGCTTCGGCCAGGAACTTCCTGATTGACTTCACGCTTCTCTGCTCCTTACTTCTCTCATGTCGCCCTCTGCGGCTCTCGCCGAGAGGCTGGCAGGGGCGGCCGGACTCGAACCGACAACAACCGGTTTTGGAGACCGGTACTCTACCAATTGAGCTACGCCCCTAACTGCTAATCCCCTAACTACTTCGTCTCGCGATGCAAGCGCTGCACGCGACATCGCGGGCAGTACTTGTTGAGCTCAAGGCGGTTCGGATCATTGCGCTTGTTCTTGCGCGTTGTATACGTCCGCTCCTTGCACTCCGTGCATGCGAGCTGCAGTGTTGGTCGGTTCTCTGCCTTGGCCATCGGTTACTCGGTGATCTTCGTGATGGAGCCGGCACCAACGGTGCGGCCGCCCTCGCGGATGGCGAAGCGCTGACCAACCTCGATCGCGATCGGGGTGATCAGTTCGACCGTCATCTCGACGTTGTCGCCCGGCATGATCATCTCGGCGCCCGCTGGGAGGCCGATCGATCCGGTGACGTCGGTCGTGCGCAGGTAGAACTGCGGACGGTAGCCGTTGTAGAACGGCGTGTGCCGTCCGCCTTCGTCCTTGGTGAGGACGTAGACCTCGGCGTTGAACTTGGTGTGCGGGGTGACGGAGCCGGACTTCGCCAGCACCTGACCGCGCTGGATCTCTTCGCGCTCGATGCCGCGGAGCAGGAGCCCCGTGTTATCGCCCGCGCGTCCTTCGTCCAAGAGCTTCTTGAACATCTCGACGCCGGTGACGACGATCTTGCGGGTCGCCGTGATGCCGACAAGCTCGACTTCGTCGCCGACCTTGACGATGCCGCGCTCGATGCGGCCGGTGGCGACGGTGCCGCGCCCCTTGATGCCGAAGACGTCTTCGACCGGCATCAGGAACGGCTTGTCGATCTCGCGGGTTGGCGTTGGGATGTACGAGTCAACGGCATCCATCAGCGCCTGGATCGGGGCGTAGGCAGGATCCGATGGATCATCCTTCGCCTCGAGGGCCTTCAGGGCCGACCCGCGGACGACCGGGATCTTGTCGCCTGGGAAGTCGTACTTGCTGAGGAGCTCGCGCACCTCAAGCTCGACGAGATCCAGCAACTCAGGGTCGTCGACCATGTCGCACTTGTTCAAGAAGACGACGATGAACGGCACCTCGACCTGCTTGGCCAAGAGGACGTGCTCCTTGGTCTGTGGCATCGGGCCGTCGGTGGCGGCCACGACCAAGATCGCGCCGTCCATCTGGGCGGCGCCGGTGATCATGTTCTTGATGTAGTCGGCGTGCCCTGGGCAGTCGACGTGCGCGTAGTGACGGGCGTCGGTCTCATACTCGACGTGCGAGATGGAGATCGTGATGCCGCGCTCGCGCTCTTCTGGGGCGTTGTCGATCGAGTCGAAGGCGCGATACTCCGCGCTCCCCTTCAAGGCGAGGTACTTCGAGATCGCGGCGGTCAGGCTCGTCTTGCCGTGGTCGATGTGCCCGATCGTACCGATGTTGACGTGCGGCTTCGACCGCTCAAACTTCCCCTTTGCCATCTCGAATAGTCTCCGTCTTCTCTACCGTCGCGATCAGCGTCGACGATTCCGCTTTCCACCAAGTGGTGGAGCCCACGACCGGACTTGAACCGGTGACCTCGTCATTACCAATGACGTGCTCTGCCAGCTGAGCTACGTGGGCCAGTCCGTTGCGTCCGTTCGTCTCGTTACTCTTCTTTCGTTATCTCCAAGTGTGTGGTGGGCAGGAAGGGAATCGAACCCCCACAGTCAAAGACGGCTGATCTACAGTCAGCGGAGCTCACCACCTGCTCAACCTACCCATTGCTGGAGCCGACAACGGGACTCGAACCCGGAACCTGCGGTTTACAAAACCGCTGCTCTACCAATTGAGCTATGTCGGCGCCCACGTCGGGATACCTTGCGGTCCGTCGGTGAGCCGTCAGCATAGAGCCCCCACACACTCGGGTCAACCCGGGCCGTGCTCAGCTCCGCCGTGGCGGAGCGCAGCAGGCCCTAGTCAGCGGGGTTGTCGTCGCTCCCGGAGTGCGGAGGATGGTCACCCACCGGTGGCACACCCTGTGCCGCGGACTTCGGGCGCTGCCCTAAAACCTCAAAGAGGAGGATCGAACCAGCGACTGAGGCGTTGAGGCTCGCCACCCTCCCCACCATGGGAATGCGGACATACAGGTCGATCCTGCGACGAATTGCAGGGGAGAGGCCCTTCCCCTCGCTCCCGATCACGAGGCAGATCGGACCGCGAAGATCGGCGCTGCGGTGGTCCTGCGCCGCCTCCGCCTCGGCCCCCACCACCCGAATCCCTCGAAGGCGGAGGGCGGTGAGCTCATCGGCGAGGTTCTCCACTCGGGCGACCAGCAGGTGCTCGACGGCGCCAGCGCTCGCCTTGATCGCGGCGGGCGAGAGGGGGGCGGAGCCACGAGTCGCCATCAGGATGCCGTGAACTCCGACCGCCTCGGCGCTTCGGATTAGGCTCCCAAAATTTTGCGGATCTTCAACCCCGTCGAGGGCAAGGATGAAGGGCGGCTCGCCACGACTCACGGCCCGGGCGAGGATCTCTTCTGGAGCAACCTCTGGACGGCGTCGCACCACCAGCGCAATCCCTTGATGCCCGTCGAAGCCGGCAAGTTGACCGATCAGCGCCCCTTCAACTTCCACAATGGGGATGCGCAACGTGGTCGCGTGCAACACCACTTGCTGCAGCGCAGCGCGACGCTGTGGAACGACGAGAAGCTTGATCGCCTCACGACGAGCGCTGAACGCCTCCTCCACCGGGTGTCGCCCTGCAATCAACTCCTGATCGGGGCCGACGAGGGTGAGCGCCTGCGCTGGAATTGTTCGCTTCGAGGTCCAGTGACGTGGGCCATCGGGACGCGGAGTCCAGCTGCGCGCCGGTGGACGAACGCTCGGTCCCACGGTAGGACGCGCTCCAGGGCGTGCGCCTGGCCGTGGAGGTCGACGCTGCTCATCCACCTGTCACCTCCCCAGTTGTAGCCGCGGCGATGCGCCAGCGCTGACCATCACGCGAGTCTTCAACCAGAACGCCGAGCGCGGCGAGTTCGTCGCGCAGTCGATCCGATGCGGCAAAGTCTCGCGCCGCACGCGCTGCAACTCGCGCGGCGAGCAGTTCCTCAGCGCCGTCAGGGAGCGTCACGACCGATGGGAGAAGAGCGAGCGTCTGGTCGAGCGACTGCAGCGTCTCGCTGAGCACCGTCGCACTCGCGGCACTGCAGTTCGCGTCGATGAGGCGATTCCCTTCGCGGATGAAGTCAAAGAGCGCGGCGAGCGCCTCTGGCACGGCAAGGTCGTCGTTCATCGCCGCGGCAAAGCGGGCACGCGTGCTGGACGCAAGCTCATCGACCTCTGCGCTCACACCACCCGGGGCGTCTGTGCCACGTCCCGCGCGCACTCGAAGTGCACCATCAAATGCATCAAGGCGCTCAATTGCAGCGAGTGCGGCGGGGAGTGAGTCGGGCGTGTAGTTCAACGAGGTTCGGTAGTGCGCCGAGATGAGTGCGAGTCGCAATGCGCGTGGCTCAACCCCCTCCGCAAGCAGATCGCTAACACGGGAGATGTTTCCAAGTGACTTTGACATCTTGTCGCCACTGACATGCAGGTGTGCGCAGTGCAGCCAGGTGCCGACGAAGCGCTTCCCCGTGGCCGCCTCAGACTGCGCGATCTCATCTTCGTGATGAGGGAAGACAAGATCGATGCCGCCGGTGTGAAGATCGAAACTCTCCCCGAGGTAGCGCATGCTCATCGCCGAGCACTCCAGATGCCAACCTGGGCGTCCTGCGCCGATCGACGCCTCCCACGACGGCTCACCAGGCTTCGCCGCCTTCCAGAGGACAAAGTCGCGCACGTCGTCCTTGCTGTACTCGTCCGCCTCCACGCGCTCCCCCACGCGCATCGCCTCAGGATCGAGGCGGGCCAACGCGCCGTAACTGGGCCACGAGGCAATGCGGAAGAAGATGGAGCCGTCCTCCGTCTTGTATGCGTGCCCCTTTTCGAGGAGACGCTCCACGATCGCAATCTGCTCGGGGATGTGCTCCGTCGCGCGTGGCATCACATCCGGCTCTGTCATTCGGAGCGCCCGCATGTCGGACCGGAAGACGCGCTCCCAGCGATCGGTCAGGGCGCGAATCTCCACTCCCTCGTTCGCGGCTGCGCGAATGATCTTGTCGTCAATATCCGTAAGGTTGACCACCCAGCGCACCGTTCGTCCGCTTGCGCGCAACCAACGCACGAGAAGGTCGGCGAAAAGGAAGCTACGGAAGTTGCCGATGTGCGCGGGCCCGTAGATGGTGGGGCCGCACGAGTAGATGCCGATCTGCTCTGGGTTGATCGGCACGAACGGACGCGTTGTCCCGGAGAGGGTGTCCCGAAACTGCAGTGCGCCATCACCGCTCATCACCTACGCACCTCGCTGCTCAGCAAGCAGAAGCGCGGTGCAACGCACCGCTCGACCCGCCCCCTCATCGCCGACCAGATTACCTGTGGAAGCCTTCACGCTCACCGCGGTGACCGGAACGCCAATGAGTGCAGCGATCCTCTCCCCCATCTCAGGGAGTCGATCGGCGAGTCGCGGACTGCGCGCCGTGATTGTCAGCTCAAGCCAGTGTGGGGTGAGACCCGCCGCCGACGTGCGCTGCACAACTTCACGCAGAAGCTCACCGCTATCTACACCGCGCGGCGTTGCATCCGTTGCGGGGAAGAGACGTCCGAGATCGCCCAGATTCGCGGCGCCGAGGAGCGCATCCGCAGTAGCGTGGAGTACGACGTCCCCATCTGAGTGACCGATCAGTGCGGGACTCCCAGGGAAGTGGAGTCCGCCGAGGCGCATCTCACCGGAGGAGCCGACGGGATGCACGTCATCGCCGAACCCCGCGCGCAACGAGGAGAGGCTGGCTCGCTCTCCGAGCGCCTTCGCGACCGCGGCGAGACGGCTGCCAACACTGCTCGCGCTCGACGCGAGGTGCGCCTCGATCACTGGGAGGTCAGTTGGGTCGGTCAACTTGCGCAGGCGTGCATCTCCGTCAACGAGGTGCACCGTCACGCCGATTCGCTCCAAAAGGCTCGTCTCATCGGTCGGCACATCGTGGGCATCCAGTCGGGCACGAATTTCGCTGATCACTTGATCAAGGTGCTGACCAGCGAAGCACTGAGGCGTCTGCACCGCCGCAACACGCTCGCGAGGCAGGGATCCTGCACTCACGCGAGCCGACCCTTCTCCGTGCACGCGGGTGATGCTGTCGCTCAGTGGAAGTGCGGGTGCGGATGCGTCACTTCCACATGCGGCGAAGAGTCGATCGAGAATCTCGCTGGTGAGACCGGGTCGCGCTGCGTCGTGAACCGCGATGAGCGCCGCGCGCTCGCCAGGAGCGTCACGCAGCGCGGTGAGACCTGCGAGAACGGATGCGGAGCGCGTGTTGCCACCCGGAAGGATTTGCGTCACGTTTGACGGGAGCCAGCCGAGCGATCCGTATGCGGCGACCCGATCTGCAGCGGTCACCAGCACCACACGACGAACCGAGCGGTGCGACTGCAAGGCCTCCAGTGACCAGCGGAGCAGCGGCAGACCCGCGACGTCGATCAGCAACTTATCAGTGCCCCCCATTCTCGTCCCTGAACCTGCGGCAACGAGGACGACATCAACCAGCATCGAGCGCCTCACTGATCGCTTCGCGAAGCGTGGCGACAGCGATCACCTTCAGCCCATCGGGGGCGGGCTCGGGTGTGACGCCACGACGAGGCGCGGGGACGATTGCGCGCGTAAACCCGTGCCGCGCCGCCTCGCGGAGCCTTCGCCCCAGTCCAGCGACCGGCCGCAACTCACCGAGGAGTCCAACCTCGCCGACCGCCACGGTCTCCCGACTGATCGGCCGATCACTCTGCGACGAGGCGAGTGCGAGTGCAAGCGGGAGGTCGAGTGCGGGCTCATCGAGGACGATGCCGCCTACGAGGTTTGCGTAGATGTCGCGATCGCCAACGGCGATCCCCGCTCGACGCCCGAGGACGGCGGCGAGCAGCGCGAGACGCGCCGAGTCAAGGCCACGCCCTGTGCGTCGTGGTGCGCCGAAAGCGGCGCCCGCGACGAGTGCCTGCACCTCAACAAGCATCGGTCGACTCCCCTCAAGGAGCGGGGCGACCACCGCGCCTGGTGCACGCGCCTCTCGATCATCGATGAAGGCGCGGCCCGGATCGTCGATGCCAGTGAGCCCGCGCTCTCCCATCTCCAACAGCCCAAGTTCGTCTGTTGATCCGAAACGATTCTTCGCCGCGCGGAGGGTGCGCAGCGTACCGTGGCGATCGCCGTCGAGCATCACGACGGCGTCAACCAGGTGCTCAAGGGTCTTTGGACCAGCGATGCTCCCCTCTTTTGTCACATGGCCGACAAGGATCACGGCGCAGTTCGTCGCGCGTGCAACTCCTGCGAGCCAATCGGCGGCACCGCGCACCTGACCAACGCTCCCCGCTGGGCCCTCGAGACCGCCCAGCGTTGCGGTCTGAATGGAATCAACGATCAGAAGCGTAGGGTTCGCAGCGAGGAGCGCCTCGCCAATCGCCCCGACTTCACTCTCTGCAAGTAGTTCAACGCCATCGGCTGCTGGTCCACTCATCAAGCCGAGCCGCTCTGCGCGATCCGCAATCTGGGCAGAAGACTCTTCACCTGACGCGTAGAGGACACGTCCGCCAGCGGCCGCGATCCCCGCCGCTGCCTGCAGTAAGAGGGTGCTCTTTCCGATTCCTGGTTCGCCACCCAGGAGCACCAGTGAGCCGGGAACGGCACCGCCGCCAAGCACGCGGTCGAACTCTGGAACCCCGAGTGGCAAGCGCGGTGCGCGATCCGCACCAGCGAGCTTCAGGGCCTGTGGCCGAGCGGGTCCGCCGCCACGCGAACTGTTCGTTGCACGCGCGCGCGTGCTCGCGCTCGGTCGCTCTTTGACGGTTTCAACGAGCGAGTTCCACTCGTTGCAGTTGCGGCAGGGGTTCTCAAATGCTGGCGCCTCAAAGGCGCAACGCTGACAGAGCCAGACGCTCTTGCTCTTCGCCATCGGGGCTCCGCCCCGAATCAGTCTGCGGCGCCGACTGGCTCAGCCGGCAGGGCGGCTGAGGCGGCACCGCCCTCTTCTCGAATCATCACGGCGAGCGCGCCGTCAACGAGATCCACGACATACGCGGCGTTCACTGGGTCAGCGCCAAGGAGGAGCCGCTCAGCGAGCGGATCCTCAACGAGTGATTGGATGGTGCGGCGAAGCGGACGTGCACCATAGGTCACGTCGTACCCCACCTTGATCAGATGATCCTTTGCTGCGTCCGTGATGCTGAGCTCGTGACCCTGCTCGCGCAGCTGGCTGACGATGCGCTTCACGAGGAGGTCAACGATGCGACGCATCTCCTCTTGGCTCAGTGGCCGGAAGACGATGCTCGCATCAACTCGATTCAGGAATTCAGGTCGGAACGCCTTCTTCAACTCCTCATCGACCTTTGCGCTGATCAGGCCGTACTCCTCCTCTGCGCGTGCATCTACCCCTTCACCTCGCGCGCGGAATCCGAGCGAGGACGGCGTCTGGATCTGTCGCGCACCAAGGTTGGAGGTCATGATCAAGATCACGTTGCGGAAGTCAACGCGACGCCCCTTCGCGTCTGTCAACTGGCCGTCCTCCAAGATCTGCAACAGGATGTTGAAGACCTCGCTGTGTGCCTTCTCAATCTCGTCAAGCAGCACCACCGCGTAGGGTCGACGTCGAATCGCCTCAGTGAGCTGCCCTCCGTCGTCAAAGCCGACGTAGCCTGGGGGTGCGCCAACGAGTCGACTGGTGTTGTGGCGCTCCATGAACTCACTCATATCGATCTTGATCAGCGCATCTTCCGTGCCGAACATGAACTCGGCGAGCGCCTTGGCGAGCTCTGTCTTCCCGACACCGGTCGGGCCGAGGAAGAGGAAGCTCCCGATCGGTCGCTTCGGATCCTTCAACCCTGCGCGCGCGCGTCGAACAGCGCGGCTCAGCGTGCCAATCGCCTGCTCTTGACCGATCACGCGACTCCCAATGACCTCTTCCATCTTGAGAAGTCGGGCCGTCTCCGCCTCCGCGAGTCGCATCACGGGGATCCCCGTCCACATTGCAACCACGGCGGCGACCTCCTCGTCGCTCACTTCAGGGCGGTCATCTGGTCGGTTCGCAACCTGCGGCGCAACCAGCGCGCTCCCTGTGTCTGCTGTTGTGCTCGGAACCGATGCGGCGGCTCGTGACGCCGCATCGATGATTGGCGCTTGAACCGCTGCAACGGAGGCTCCTGGGGCCGGTAGCGCGATGATGCTCGGCGCCGTCTCACCTGTGGCCGTGGCTGTGGACTCAGCCGCAGCGGTCGATCCCGCTGGTGCGGAGAGTGACGCGCTTGGGGCGATCGCCCCCGTCAGGCTTGCGCGCCACTTCCGATCAAGCGCGTCAATGCGACCCTTGAGTCCATCAAGCTGACTGCGCAGCGTGCCAGCGCGGTCAAACGTGCCGGCAGCAACCGCTGCCTGATGATCGCGCTCAAGGTCATCCGCCTCGCGACGCGCCGCGCGCAGCTCGGGTGGTGGCGATGCGTGACGCAACATGACGCGGCTTGACGCCTCATCAATGACGTCAATCGCCTTGTCTGGGAGCTGGCGATCGTTGATGTAGCGGATGGAGAGGTCAACAGCAGCGAGCAGCGCCTCATCCGTGATCCGCACCTTATGGTGCGCCTCATACCGCGGTCGCAAACCCTTGAGAATCTCAAAGGTCTCTTCTTGGGTTGGCTCAGCAACGATCACCTGCGCAAAGCGTCGCTCAAGGGCGGGATCCTTCTCCACATGCTTTCGGTACTCGTCAAGCGTGGTCGCACCAATGCACTGGATCTCGCCGCGCGCGAGCGGTGGCTTCAAGATGTTTGCGGCATCAATCGCGCCCTCTGCCGCCCCTGCGCCAACGAGCGTATGAAGCTCATCAACAAAGAGGATCGCGTCTCGTGAAGCGCGCAGCTCTTCGAGGACCTTCTTCAGGCGCTCTTCAAACTCGCCGCGATACTTCGTTCCCGCAACGAGCGAACCCATGTCGAGGGTGACCACGCGCTTATCCAGGAGCGGTGCTGGAACATCGCCCTTTACGATGCGCTGCGCAAGTCCCTCGGCGATGGCGGTCTTGCCAACGCCGGGTTCGCCAATCAGCGCCGGATTGTTCTTCGTGCGACGAGCGAGGATTTGAATGACCCGCTCAATCTCACGCTCACGTCCTATGACCGGATCGAGCCGACCCGCTCGTGCGGCTTCGGTGAGATCAATGCCGAGCGCATCAAGGGTTGGTGTCTTGGAGCCGCCGCTGCGACGCTCAGCCTGAGGCGATGCCGGGGCGGACGACTGGCTGAGGACACGCACCACTTCGTGGCGCACCTTATCGAGGCTGACCCCGAGTGACTCAAGGACGCCAGACGCGATCCCCCCCTCCTCGCGGACAAGGCCGAGCAGGAGGTGCTCAGTGCCGATGTAGTTGTGCCCGAGTCGACGTGCCTCGTCAATGGCGAGCTCGATTACCTTCTTGGCGCGCGGGGTGAGCCCAATCTCACCGAGCACAGGACGCTCGCCACGGCCGATGATGAACTCCACCGCCTGGCGCACCTTTGCCAACTCGACGTTCAGGTTCTCAAGGACCTTCGCCGCCACGCCTTCCCCTTCGCGCACGAGGCCGAGGAGGAGGTGCTCAGTGCCGATGTAGTTGTGGTTGAAGCGCTGCGCCTCATCTTGGGCGAGCGTCAGCACCTTCCTGGCGCGGTCCGTAAAACGATCGAAGCGGTCAGCCGTGGCCATGCGCTCCTCCGATCTCCGCGCGAGTGCGCCATCCGCAGCGCTTCAGCACGGATGTGAAGTCTACCACCGCCCGATCACGAGGAGACTGAGCGTGGTGCGGCGCAGGGCGCCGCACCACGAGACGGGTTACGCCTCTTCGCTCGCCTTCTCTTCGTTCGGTGTTGCCTCAGCGGGTGCTGCGGCGGGTGTCTCAGCGGAGGCGTCCGCTCCTGATGCCTCAGCGGCTGGCGCCTCTCCGGCAACAGCACCACTCTCCGCCATCTTGTCGCGGATCCCGGCAAAGGCGGCAGCGAGCGTGAGATCGAGACCCCCCTCTGGCTCTTGGATCGCGCCCTCCATCGAGAAGCCGCGCTCAGGTCGCGCTCGTCGGGTCTCCTTCTTCGGCTGCTCGGCCGGAGTTTCACGCACTGGCGTCTCCTCCGCCTGCTTGAGGCTGAGGCCGAGTCGGTGCCGCTCGGAGTCGAGGCTGATCACCTTCAACTTGAGCGTCTGCTCGTCCTTCACCACGTCGCCGGGGTGCAGCACTCGATTATGCGAAAGCTCGCTGATATGGATGAGTCCCTCAAGTCCGTCTCGGACGCGCACAAATGCGCCGAAGTTGACGAGCTTGGTGATCGTCCCTTCCACAAAATCGCCGATCTTGATGTCCGCGATCGCTGCGTGCCAAGGATCTGGCTGCAACTTTCGAATCGAAAGGCTGATGCGTCCACGCTCCGTGTTGATGTCGATGACTTCGGCATCAATCGAATCGCCCACCTTGTAGTCCGCCTCAGGGTTTGCAACCTTTGACCAGCTGATCTCACTCTTATGAATGAGGCCGTCAATGCCGCCTAGGTCA
>Ga0222713_10005491_pt1 | contig 12302 bp, 15 predicted proteins | sample C33_649DmetaG_FD_165061 | JGI IMG/M metagenome (GOLD analysis project Ga0222713, IMG submission 165061) | Estuarine water microbial communities from San Francisco Bay, California, United States - C33_649D | ecosystem: Environmental > Aquatic > Marine > Unclassified | place: USA: California...
ACAGTCGGCACCGATACGGTCATAGTTTTTAAAGGTGGGGCTGGCACTGTCACTTGGGAATAATCACACAGTTCAGATTTCTTGACTGAAACATTTCTGCTATACTAGTATTGAATGTTCAGGAGGAAAAAAATGGGTAGACCGTATACTGGTTTTGATCAAATCGCTGGTGGTAAAAGAGCCGGGTTTGAAACTTTTATTGATCTTTTAGAGGCCCACTTTGGGTTATGGAATAACGGAACGTATGGTGTCCGTAAGAAGCGTGGAAAGTCTTCGTATAGTGTTCACGCTACCGGTAGGGGCGGGGATCTTTCTTGGCGTGGTGCCCCGTATCGTGGTCCCGGTAATTATCAGGCTGCGGTTAAGATGATGGATTTCCTTGCTGCTCATGCTGACGAGTTGTTTGTTGAAGCTATCTTTGATTATCATCCTGCTCCGCATGGTCGGGGTTGGAAGTGTGATCGTGCAGCATGGCAGGTTTACAACAAGCCTGCTTTCTCTGGTGCGCCTGGAGGAGATTGGGTGCATGTTGAGGTGAGTAATGATAAGGCTGATGATCCCCAGTATTATATTGATACGATGAAGCGTCTTCTTGGTGATCCTCCAAAGCCGGTTGTTCCTGCTCCTGCTCAGAAGACTCAGGTTCCTCCTCCTAACAAGTCGCCTTGGTTCCAGCGTGGTTCTAAGGGTGAGGGTGTTAAGGAAGTTCAACGTATTGTTGGTGCTGATCCTGTAGATGGTGATTATGGGGCCAAGACTGAGGAAGCGGTAAAAGCTTATCAAGCTGATCATGATCTTCATGTGGATGGCATTTGGGGTCCCGGTTCTGAGAAGCATTCGAAGAATTGCGATTGTAAGGTTGATTCTCCGGCTCCAGCCGATGCTCCAGCGCCCGCTCCAAAAGCCCCTGAGAAGGCTCCAGAAGCCCCTCAGAGCGCTTCTATGAAGTATCCCGGCCCACCAATGATCAAGGTCGGTTCTTTAGAAAACGAGGCTGTGAAATTAATTCAGGCTAAGGTTGGTGCTAAAGTAGACGGAAACTATGGCCCACAAACCCGCCAGATGGTACGCAACTGGCAGGCTGCTAATAGTTGTAAATCTGATGGTATTGTCGGTCCCTCTACTTGGAAGGCGATGTTCGGCTGATGAAAGAGAAGATAATGTACGTACTTTCTCTAGGGGTTATGGCAGCAATTCTGTTCGCTATTGTAGGTGATTATGTTGTTGCTGGTATTGAAACCCAAGTTACTGGGGAGCCGGTCGATGTTTCATCTGATGTCATGACTCTTGTTCAAACTGCCCTTGGTGGTGTAATCGGTATCATTGGTGGATATTTTGGAGCTAAAGGCTCCAAGGATGATAACGATTGATGATGCGCTACTTCTATGCGGCTAAGGTAGCCCGCGTAGTTGATGGCGACACAATTGATTTTATGATTGATCTTGGTTTTGGTATCTATCATAAAGTTCGTGTCCGCCTATATGGTGTTAACACTCCTGAAACAAGAACCCGTGATGAGTTAGAAAAGGCTGCTGGTCTTGCTGCCAAGGATTATGTGTATGACTGGCTATCTGGCCGTGAAGAAGTGTATGTTAAGACAATAAAAGATGAAGGCGGAAAGTACGGTCGTATCTTGGGTTTTGTCTACTCCGATCCAGAACTACAGGTTTGTTTAAACGATGATTTAATTGATTCTGGTCATGGAGTACCTTACTATGGCGGTAAGCGCTAAACTATAGATTTAATAGTCTAGATGATAGTCTAGATATATAATGTCATGGTTTAGACCAAGTAAAACAAAGTATTTACCACTTATCTCTGTTGTTTCGGTAATACTGTTTAGCTTGTTTCCATCTATTGTTAATGCGTCTTCATACACAGTTACTCAAGAGTCTGAGTGGACGTTTAGTCTGAATGAGGCAAAAACCGTGTACATTTACGGCAACTCTAACCGAGCTTGTAACGAGCCTGGAGCCGATCCGTACCTGTGGCTGTACGACGATGGGCCTGAAACGGCTGGGACGCTGATCACCCAAGATGATGACGGTAACCACAACTCAACTGATCAGTGTGTGTCGTCAAAAATTGTTGCGAACCTGAACGCTGGGGATTATCTGATTCGGGCTGGGTATTGCTGCAATCAACGAGGGTTGGGATACGACGGGCCTGACTACGAACTGGTCATTACAGACGTTGAGCTGGACGGCGGACCCGCAACAACAACTACCACGACAACTACTACTACAACTACTACTACCTCAACAACCACAACGACGACTGAGCCTCAGTCAATTGGTCCCCCAATGAATCTCGTTGGAGAAGTTACTGCTAATGGTGTTTTTCTTGACTGGGATGCACCAGATACCGGAAATGTTCAACCAGAGCGTTACGCAATCGCTTTTAGAATTCCTCCCGGTGCTGGCTGGGCTGTTGCTACCGGAAATGTGGGAGATGAAGGTGCTTTGAATACCGAATACACACTATCTTTCAGCCTTTTTGAAAACACTGGCGGGTTAGGTGAAACATACGTATTTGATATCCGCTCGGACAATGATACATTAGGTCTATACTCAGGCTGGTCAACTCAGGTACAATTATTAGTGGAGGAACCAACGTCATCAACTACAACGACATCAACGACAACGAGTACCACAACAAGTACTACCACAACAAGCACGACAACAACAAGTACGACAACAACGTCTACAACAACGTCTACCACCACGACAACCACCACCTTGCCTCCACCCCCACTGGTGGCCCAGCCTTCGTCGCCCACGCCTCCGGCTACCACAACGACCACAACCACTACGGTCGCCCCAACCTCGACTTCCTCAACAACGACCTCTACTACGACAACAACGACGACCCTCCCGCCCACAACGACGACGACTACCTCTACCACACTGCCCCCGACGACAACGGTTTTAACGACTACGACGAGTACGACGATCCCGCCGACTACGAGCACCTTACCTACTACTACGACAGTTAGTCCAACAACGACTGTTGCTCCAACAACAACTGCTCCTCGGACAACCACCACTTCTATTCCTAGGCCGACAACTACAACAACTTTGCCGGTGTTTGAGACTCAGCAAGAAGAAGAGGTGTCTACTGCTTTAACGAGTATGGGCTTTGAAGTTAAGCCTGAGCAAGTAAAACAAATTGATCAAGCTGAACTTAAAGTTATTCAGTCGGTAGATTTTATTGATGTAAAACTTGCCGAAGATCTTATTGATGTTTTAGACGGTGAAATAACTATAGAAGAAATTGACAGCCTTATTCAAGATGAAAATTTTGATGAACTACCAGATGAGGCTATCAATGTTATTGTTGACGCTTTAAACGAAACAAGCGATGATATTAAGGAGGAGTTTGAAGATAACGTAAATATTTTTGGTGATGACAACTATGACGACTACGTTCCGGCTGGTTCTGTTGTAGATACTGGAACTAGAAGAACTGTTGTGGCTGTCACTGCTGCTACTGCCGCTGCTACAGGCGCTGCGGCTGGCCCTAAGCCTTCAGGTGGATCTGGTGGAGGAGGCGGAGGGTCTGAAGGGCCTAAAAGAAGGTCCAGAGGAGGACGCCGATGATTAAAAAAGCACTAAAGAAAATACTTAAAGAAGCATATTCTCTTGCTTGGACATTAGCAGGAACAGGTCTTGTACTTATTACACTTTCTGGCAGCGTACAGTTTTGGGGCACAATAATTAGCCTTATAGCTTTAGGCATACATTTGCTGGCTGTCGCTTTTCTATCGGATGATGATTTGTAATCGTATCCTTGTAGCCGGTTTTTAGGTATAATGTAATATATACATAAGGAGACATATGAGGAATAAGTCTTGTAGTTGTGGTTGCGAATGCTCACAGCATTGCGACTGTGGTTGCGACGATTGCGACTGCTGAATGGAGAATTAAATGGATGATGTAAAGATTGATACAGCGAAAACTCTCACTCTGACTTTGCCGTCGGATGCTGACAGCAATACTGTGTCTGTGGTTTTAACGCATGAGTTTGGCGATGTAGTGCAGGCTGCTACAAACGCTACAAGGTCGTCTGAGGGTGTCTATACTATTACTTTCGGTCAGGCGGCTTCCGGCATTTATGCTTTGAGTTCTGCCGGTAAGCATAGAGCTGACTTCACTTATTCTATCTCGGGTACAGAGTATGTCCAATCTCAATACATTAATGTATACACCCCGTACATTGCTTGGTCAGAGTTTTTGACAAATCATCCAGAACTCTCATCTTTTGAAACTCAATTTGACTCAATTGAGAAAAGAGCTAGAAATATAATTAATACTTATTGTGGTCAAGAGTTTGAGTATTATCCTGAAAAGTCTTTTACCTTAGACGGAACAAACCATAAGAATATTCATTTACCTATACCTATCGCTACTTTAAGAAAGGTCACTATGAATCCTGGTGATTCTGATTCCGAGGTGATTCACGATTCAACTGACGCTTCTTTGAATAACATTGAAAAAGTTCGTCAACCTTTCCATTTCGAGTCATCTTACTATATTAGATTTAAAGCAAATATTGTTCAGACTAATACTTCTCGCTTACTTGGTAAGACTTTTAAAGAGCATTCTGACTATAAGATCGAAGGGGACTTTGGTTGGAGATATGTTCCCAACAACGTCAAACAGGCTGCTGATTTGATTATTGCTGACCTTATGAATGACGACTCAGAGTATCGTCGTCACGCTATTTACAGCGTGGATATGGATAATGTCAGATACATGATGAAAAACAATTTCTATGAAAGCACTGGAAATATAGAAGCAGACGTTCTCCTTACAGATTACACCCTGTTTGTGATGGACTATGTTATCTGATGGCTAGTAAGACTTTTTTAAGATTTGAGCATAGATGTGACTTTCACACTAGGACTGTAACGACTAGCCCAGCTGGTCAAGAGGTATCTTCTTTTTCAGCAGCTAATACTTCGGTTCCGTGTTCGTTGCAGATGTTTTCTTCTGAGCGAAGGGTGGCTCCATACGTTGACAACGTAGATCAATATCAAATCATTGTTCCCGCAATGTACAGCTCTGATATTGATTACACAACTAGAGTTTTAAATATTAAAGATCGTTATGGAAATATGATAGAAGCCGGTGCTTTTGAAATTGATGAAATTCTTAAGCGAACTGGGTTCAATGGCAAAGTTTCACTTTTTGTTTTGGGTCTTAGATTGGTGGTTGAGAATGGCTAGTAAAAATGTAATGAAGGTGGAGATAACTCCGGCGTCTCAGAAATATATTGACAATGTTTATAAATATGTTTCAATGCTACCTAACAGAATAAAAGCTGCTGAGGCTTTGACTGCTGCCGTAGCCGCTAGAAAAGTTTCTTCCAAGATAAAGAATAAATATGGACCACATGCTCTTTATTCTTTTGACATCTTTTATGATCTACGTGGTGGCACTGTTGTTCTTAGTATAGAAAGCAAAGGTAAAGGTAGCGGATATAGACCAACTCCAAAAGGAAAATATCATGAAGATAAAGTTATGGGGTGGATCATAAAGTTTACCGGAAGAAGAGCCTTCACCTCTCAGCAGAATATTGTGTATAACACCAGACCGAAAAGCCGTGGCAAATATGGCAAGAGCAGAAGGAGTTTTAGTGTTCCAAGACAGCCCAGAGATATGAATTATGTTAGAGATATTAGAAGGCTTGGGAATCTTGCGGCCTCTGAGGCTGTGAGTGAAGCTTTTGCTAAATACGGTTTTGGTCCTAGAGGTGGTGCAAGTAAACTTAAAGATTTAAGCGCTGTAAGAGTTCGTTCTATTGGTGGTTCAGGTGCGGCATACGGAGAATCAGCCGCTATTGCTGGAGGTAGATGATGGCTATAACAACAATGGCAGTTTATGACATCAATAATTATTTAAAGAATGATTCTACTATTCAAAGTATCGCTGGAAAGACGATGAACTTCTATGCCATTATTGGTAATAACGTTGAGGCTGCACCTTTTGTTACTTATATTGTAAGCCCAGCAGTGTTTAGTGTCGAAAAGTTTTGGGATAGAAGAGATGCTGTAACTTACAGCATTTTTGATACAGATATTGATAGGATGTTAAAGATTGGTGAGAGATTTATCGAAATGCTTTCTAAAGGAGATGCTATTGCTGACTCCGGTGGAAAAGAGGGTACAGATGTTCGTCTTCTCTCAACATATTTTGTGAGTTCTCTAGTCAGCGAAGCCATCGAAAGAGATGGCTGGTTTCGACTAGATTTAGAGTTCATAATCTACTATGTTGCCAAGTGATTATGGTAATATAAGAGAATATGAAGTATACTACAATTACATACGTAGGTAAGTCTGGAGGCGGTTTCTTCGCTAGAGTCGGGAAAATCGTTTACGAATTTGAATGGCAAAAGGGTTTAGGTATTGGAAACAAGCCAGGGGAAGTGCGTCCAGATCACGTAAAAAGGATCGCTAAATGGCGTGATAAAAAGGGCAAAAGAATTTTTGTTCTTGAATAGGAGGATTAAAAAATGCCGGGTTCAAGCTCAGTAAATACCGCAAATATCGTGGTGGGCGAGGCTGAGGTCAAGGTTGGTACGTCAAACACCAGCATGACCAACAGCGACTTTGATGCCCTTACTTCGGTAGGTGCAACTCAGGAGGGCGTTGAGATTTCTTGGGAGCCAGACATGGTTGACATCGAAGTTGACCAGTATGGTGACGCTGCTAAGGTTATTCAGTCAAGAGTTAAGGTCATGCTTAAGACCACTCTTGCCGAGGCTACTCTTAACAACCTCGCTCTCGCTTGGTCTTATGATCAAGACGATGATGGCGCTGACGTTCTCGTTAACAACGATGGCGCTAGCACTAAGACTTTCATGTTCGGTGTACAGAACGTATATCCGTATGAGAAGGCTGTTCAGATCGTGGGTAACGCCCCTGGTTCGAACGCTGCCACCACTCGTACTCGTAAGTTCAACACCAAGCGTGCAATTTCGTTTGAGTCGTCAAGCATTGCGATGAAGCGTGCAGAGGCCACTACCTTTGCTGTTTCGTTCCGAATCCTGCCTGTCTCTGCTGACACCAGCTATGAGTATGGCAAGATTATCGACGCTACTGCCTGATAAAAAAGAGTCATAATTCACGGGGTAGACCCTCCGGTATGCTATACTGCATATTCGGAGGGTTTTCCTCTTACTAGGACATTTAAGGAGAAAAATGGCACAGAATAAGGATCTTCATCAGGGGACAGATATTGTTTTCGCTGACGGTAAGACTAGGACCATCAAGCCACTTACGATTCGTCAACTTCGTAAGTTTATGAAGGTTGCTAATGATCTTAAGGTTACCGATGAAAACGAAATGACTGATGAGGATATTGATAAGATGATTGAGGCTGCTGGTATCGCTCTTGCTAAGGTTGACCCTGAGCTTGCTGATGATTCCGATGCTCTTGAAGATATCTTGGACCTTCGTTGCTTTGGTGAACTCATGGCTGCTGCTATGGGTGGCGACCCAAACGAGTGACGGAGGGGGAGGCTCAAGACGATGGTGAGCCACTGTCTTGGGATGATATCCCTCTCCTCAAATACGAATCAGAACTGCTAGTTAAAACTGGCGCTTGGAAAAGCCTTCTGGAGATTGAAGAATCTTTGACTCTAGATGAGCTTTTCTTGTTATACCGTGCCGCAAACTTTGCTTTTGCTATGCAGGTTAAAGCTCAAGCTGCGGGTATGGGTGCCGATGTTGACTGGGATGAAGATTGGTATGATCCTGTCGAGAAGAAACCTGATGTTCTTGAAGGCGGAGACTTAAGGTTTATGCCGATTGGACTTGGTTATGAAGCATCATAATTCTTTGCTTTATTTTACACAAAATGAGATAATTATTGTGGTGAACTATGGCTGAAGACCGCATTGATATTAGGGTAGTCGTTGACGGCGAAGAAGAGTTACGTAATCTATCTAGCAGTCTTAAGAACATTAGCCTATCGCTTGCTGGGGCTAGCCGTACCACTAAGAATCTTGATGCCGCTCAAAGGGCATTAAATAAGGCTTTAGGAAGTACTGGTCGCGGAACTGCTGAGCACGCAAAAAGCGTTAAGGGTCTTATTGCTAATCAGTCAACCCTTGGTCAAGAGATTAGGAAGGTCAATCGTGATCTTGCTAATCTTCAAAAAAGATTTAATAGCGGCAAGATTCCTGTAAAGGATTTTAAAACTCTCAATACTGCTCTTAAGCAGACTGAACGTAATCTAAGAAAGATTAGACCACGTGCTCTCACTAATGATTTAAGATCGCTTGGTGTTGAGATGAAGCGTCTTGGTAAAGACGCTCAGTTCGTTGGACGAAGCCTTATTATTGGTTTGACGACGCCTCTATTAACTTTTGCAAACAGAGGTTTGCAAGCTTTTGTTGCTTTGAACAGAGAAACTGTTCGATTGAACAAAATTTTGGGTGAAACCTTCAAAGAAGTAGATAAGGTCGAAGCAGCCACCCTTGAAATGAGCAATACCTTTGGCATCTCTAGGGATTTGCTAACTGGTGTTTCTGCTGACTTTGCTGAACTTGGTATTAACAGCGCTAAAGCCCTAAATGGTCTGACTAGGACTGCTGCCGAGATGACTGTCTTGGGTAATATGGATGTTTCTTCTGCTCAGGAACTTACCCAAACCATGTTCCTTGGAACTATGAGGACGATGGATCGTCTTGGTCGGTCGTTCAAAGATACCGCTGAGAAGCAGGAGGCGGCTCTTAATTCTGTCACAGCACAGATGTATATCTTGAACTCTATTGAGAACATGACCGCCCTGTCATTCAGAGATATGGCTGATTCACTACCAGAAGTTACCGCTGCTGCTATTCCGTTTGGTATTTCTATGACGCAGGCCGCGGCTTTCTTGGCTCCTATGAAAGCGGCTGGTATTGATGTTTCAACTGCTGCTAATGGTATTAAAGTTTCGTTCCAGAGAATGGCTAGTCCGACTCAGAAGTTTATTGATCTTTCAAACAATCTTGCTTCAAGTCTAGAGAAGACGGCTCCTGGTATTTCTGAATCTTTTGATGCAATTAATGGCGTCGGTATGCCAGCAATTCAGGGTCTTATTGATGCAACCATAGCGTTGAAGAAAGAAGCCGATGATGAAACAATTCTAGACTTCTATGCGACATTGTTCCAAAAGCGTCAAGCTACGAGAATGCTTACTGCTATTGAAAGCATGGCTCAGTTCCAACAGGAGATGACTGGAACTGCGGGAAGTGGTCCTACCTTTGCAACTAGGATGGTTGATGATATCAATGACATGATTAAGATTGCAAACAATCTTAAGGGTGGGGATCTTGGAAGCATTGTTGATGTTGAAAGTTTAACAAGATTGTCTGACATTGCTGTTTCTAGGGCTGGTGACGAAATTGAAGGGATTGGTGTTCTTACTCAGAAACAAGTTGATACTGCTAGAGAAGTTAGAAAGCAGTTGCAGGATTACATTGTTGACTTAAGACAGGAAGAGGGCGTTGAAGCCATTGAGCAGATTACCAGCGAGGCTGGTAAAGCCCTGTTTGTTGAACTTGCTGGTGCGGCTAGTGCTCAAGAGCTAGCACAACGAGAGTTGGATACTGCTTTGAATTCAACGTCTGTTGCTGTTGATAGAATGAAGATTGCATTCAAGAATACCGCTGCTGATTTTGTAAGGACATTTGCTCCGGTAATTGAAGATGTTTCGAAGAAAGTTCAGGAGTTTGCTGAGTATCTTCAGAACATGCCGGATTCTACTAAGAAGTTTATTGTTGGTATCGGTGGTGCTGTAGCAGCACTTGGTCCTCTTGTCTTCTTGATGGGCCAGTTGCGTCTTGCTGGCGGTGTTGCTCTCACTTCTGTAATGAAGTTTGTTCCTGGCTTGACCAATCTAGGTATTGAGTCTCTTGCTGGTGCTGAGAAGATGCTTTACCTTAAGAACGGTATCACTAGGGCTGGGGATAGCATTGTAAACACTAATAGTAAGTTTGCAACTATGATTGCCACAATTGCTAGTGGTAATGGTCCTATTGCAAGAATGGCCGATGGGTTCGGTCGGGCCACAGGAATTATTGGTAAAAATGTAACTGCTGCTGACGATGTTGTCGCAAGAATGAAGGAAATGAAGGCTGCTGGTGAAAACCTTTCCGACACTACATTCCGCGGCAGAGGTGTAAGTAGCCTCGCTAGAAGAGCACCGTTTGTTTCAGATGCACCAGACCTTAGTTTGTATACACCTAAGGGCGCAATTCCAAATGCTGCCCCTCAGATGAATGCTCTAGCGGAAGCTCAAAGGAGAACTGCTCAGAAATTAGCAACTCAGTTTGGCGTAAGTGAAGCTGAGGCTATGAAGTTTAAGACTAGGGTAATTAATCAGAATGGTAAAAAGGTTGCTAGGCTAGTCGATCATCAGGGAAGGCTTAGGAGCAATGCTGATCTTAAGTTCTTTAATCGCCAGATGGGGCTTACAAGACAGAGGTACGAAGGTTTAGCAAAGATTGCTGTTGACCAAGAAAAGAAAGCGTTTGATGCTGTAAGGGATCAAAGAGTTCGTACTCTAAAAGAAAGAGCGGAGTTTAATAAAAAAGCTGCGGCTCTGGATAAGAAAGGTGTTACTGCAACATCTAAGATAAAGAAGGTAACTGGAACTGGTCCAGTAACACGTACACCACGAACACTTCTGAAAGAGTTCCAGTATAAAGGCAGAGACATCACAGAGGCTCAGGCCAATAGAATTGGTCGAGGTGGTATTGCTGGTGCTGCTACTAGAGCAAGAGTTACTTCTGCTAATTTGATGAGTTCAGCTGGTCAGAAGACAGTTGATGCTAGTAAGCAGATAGCTCGCCCTGTCACTGGTCCAATTAAAGGTTTTAAGAAGGCTATTGATGCTGCTAAGACTTCAGTGACTAATCTTCAAACTAGCGCTGCAATGTTTGGTGGTTCTGCTCCTGGCGCATTTAGAAAGGCTGGTGCCGGTGTTAAGGGGTTCTCCACTTCGCTGCTTAAGTCAATGAGAATAATGAAACTGTTTAAACTTGCATTGATGGGTACTGGTATTGGTTTGATTTTCTTGGCTATTGCTGGCGCTGTTGCTTTTGTAATGCAAAATATTGAAGCACTTAAGCAGAAAGCTGAGCCTATGTTTAGATATTTTGAACTTGCATGGCAGGTTCTTAAGAATACGATTAAGGCTGTTATTTCCCCAATAATGGATCTTATTGGAACGCTTCTTGGTCTTGGTAATGATGGCCCTGCTGGTGCGGCGGTAAATGGCTTTGGTGCAGCGTTTAATAAGATAGGTAAATTTGTTCTTGATGTTTCTGTTAAATTCCAGAAATTTGTTAATCAATATGTTGTTCCGCTTGTAAAAATTGCTGTTGAGTATCTATTTAGTGTTGTTCGTTTCATTGGAAAGATTGTGAAAGCGGTCATGCATATGAAAGACAACTGGAGAGAAGGCTTCTCGATGATTTGGGATGCAATCAAGCAGTTTGGTAGATCAATGCTTGGTTTATTTGGTCCACTTCTTGCTAAGGTCACAGACTTGTTCTTTGAAGTTGCTAAGTTCATAATCAACATCTTTGAGTGGGTAGTTCGTGGTGTTGTTGAGTTGGTTTCTCAACTTGTTCAAGGATTTATTAGTGGCGCTAGACTTCTTACTCAGCTGTTTACTAAACTTGCAGAGTTTATTCCAGATGTTATTGGTTGGGCTATTCGTAAGGCTGGTGGATTCTTTGCCAGCATGATTGAGAAGATAGGTGAAGGTGTTGACTGGGCTACTGACAAACTTGCTTGGTTGACTGGTGGTTTGTTGCCTTCAACTGATCTGGCGAGCAAAGGTCAAGAAATTAGAGACTTCTTTGATGGTGTTGGGGATGCTGTCTCTGGGTTTGCTGATGGTACGGTAGACAGCGTAAACGATTTCTTTGACGGGCTAATTGTCAGTGTTGAAGATACCACAGATAGCATTACGGATTCGATTCATGGATGGTCGGATAGTCTTGATGGTGTTAAAGAAAAAGTCGGTGCGTTCTTTAGAGGATGGCAAGCCGAAAGCAATGTCATTGATGGTGCTGGCTCTGACTTTATGGATCTGTTTGCCGGTTCAGCAGAAGAGGAAGCTGAAGAGATTGCTGATGAAGTTTATGATCCTCTTGTAGATACTGCATCAAATGCTGGTGAAGAGGCTGGAGATAACTTTGCTGAGAAATTTGCTGAGGCTCTTAAGGATCTTAAGCAGCAATTTATTGACCTTATCGGCGGGTACTTTACAGATGAAATTTCTGATCTGTCCGGCGATTTAATT
>Ga0222713_10005493_pt1 | contig 12300 bp, 8 predicted proteins | sample C33_649DmetaG_FD_165061 | JGI IMG/M metagenome (GOLD analysis project Ga0222713, IMG submission 165061) | Estuarine water microbial communities from San Francisco Bay, California, United States - C33_649D | ecosystem: Environmental > Aquatic > Marine > Unclassified | place: USA: California...
TTTTTGTTCAGTTGATAGAGATAAATTACTACCTTAATTTATCTCTATCCTGAGTTGCTTTCATCAATAATTTTTCAATAAAGAAAAATTATTCTTTCCGGTTTGACACAGTTTGATGAACGTTCTCGAGAACTATAATTATGTCAACCACACAATACTCAATCATAAACTTTGTTTTGAATTGATTTATCATCAGTAAAGGTAAAAGACTTTATAATGCCAGACCATTTTTATACATCTATCTCCGAATCATCACCTAATAAATTAGTTTGTTCTTGTAGCACTGCCATTGGCATTCCCCAAGATTCAAAGGAATTTTGTATTAACGACCATAAAACGTCTACTACTTGAGGCTCTTTTTTACATATTGCAAGTAAAGCAGTAGTACCCATTTCTCCTAGCTTTAATTGAAGCCATTCTGTCATAAGCTTAGACTCTCTTTGTCTTAACCCCATCTCGGAAAAGTTAGATTTTGGCTGATATGTATATGCTACTGGCATATATTCTGCATATTCACGGTTAAGAAACATTGCTGGTTGGATTGATTCAGAAGAAGCCATAGGAGCAACTTCCTCTAATGGATTCCATGCACATTTTCCAGCTCTTACTAAATCTATTAACATAGCATGATGAACTATAGCAGAAGGATTTTTTATAGCTTCGCAACCAAATAACAAATACCATAAAGATGCTGTTTCGCTTGTTAAAACCCCTGCTGAAGTTTTTATATTCATATAACAAGACTCTAATATTTTGGTATCTAATCCTGGTAAGGTCATGATCTCTGAGTATCGAGCAATCGAATCATGCTGACTAAATCTAACTATTTCCCCTCTACATTCAGGCCACATATTAGCGTTACTTAGCTTTATTTCAACACTATCTGATATTTTCCATGTAGTATCTTTGCATTTATCGTTATTTTTTAAACATCTTTTTTCTGATCTATTATGTAGTCTTTGATATGCTAAGTACTCAACTACAAAATCTTCAGGATCGATAGCTGACATGTCAAAATCTGTGCTAGCTAAAACCTTTCTTGTATTAGGCTTCGCAAAATCCAATACTCGGCTATCAAAATTATTGTTAAAATTTCTTATTTCTTCTTCTGGTTCAATTTCTATATCTCTAAATAAAGCTTCTATACGTTCATTCCTTTCTTCATTTGAAGAATTAACCCACTGCCACTTAACTTCCTCATCCTTAAATTCGAGAACTTTATTTACTTTATCACTAATTTTTTGCTGAAATTCCTTAGCTTTTTCTCTAGTATCTCTAGACCAGCTTACAACTTTATCTGTCATTTTTTTTAGCCTTTCCCTTATTTCGTCATCACTATATAACTCTACTCCAGGCGTAAGCTTCTCTTTTTTTAATTCATAATATTTTTTCTGAACTTCCGGATGATATAATACTGAAATCCCAGCCGCATGAGATACAAAGGATAATAAGTGGGTTTCTTCCTCTTGTAATTCACTTACTTTATCATTCATTTTGTCTATAGTTTTTTGCGCTTCGATTATTGTATCTTCTAGTTTCTTTTCTCCTTTTTTGAGCTGCTCTACAAGTACATTTGCTTCTTTTCTTTCAGGTGTGCCTTTATCATATGTACTTCTTGTATCTCTTGCACTCTGTAGCTGGGCTTTTAAAGTTTGAAGTTCATCATCTATATTTTTAACTTCTTGATTGAATTCGTCTATCTTGCCTTGATAAAGCTCCGACATATCATGTCTATATTTGTGAAATTTAGTTTTAACATCATAATCTGTTACTTTATCTTCTTCATCGGAAGAGTCGTCATAAAACAGTTGCAATTTAGACATTTATTTTACCTTTTTATGTAAAAAATAATCAAATATAGAGAAAAAGTCTACCTAAATATAAACCTCATTTATATAAGTTTTCAACAGTCTTTTAATAAATTCATATATTAATAATTTTATTCCTGTTTTCTCTGACAGCAAGGCACACATAGGCTTTTTTGCTTTTTTAGATTTTTGCTGATATAAATCTCTTTAATGTTTTAATGGATATAAAAATAATGATTGAACTAATATTAATGTACACAGGAGTAATATCAACGCTATCAACAGTTTTAATTGCTAGTGTTGCTTTCTTGCAATGGAAAATAGCGAAAAATAAGCGACAAGACGATTTGTTTAATCTTAGATATAAACTTTATGAAAAAATAATAGACTTCATAATAGAAGTAAAAACTGGTTTAAGTAAACAAAATGATGCAGAGCTTGAAAAAACACTTGCAAGTTGGTCAGATGATAAGTGTTGGTTAGATGATAAGTATTTACCACTTGCAAAAAATATTATTTTTGAAAGCGAAAACTTATTTGGCGCAGATATTGCCCATCATTTAAAAAAATATCTTCTATCTAAAAAACCTTTTTTTGATCTTATTGATGAAGGAGAAGTAGATTATGGTTCTTGGAGTCCGCCTGTAAAATTTAGAGAACCATTTAAAAAATATTTAACAATAAAAAGTTAACTATAGCAGCATATCGAAACTTTTTTTGCCCCTGCATCGAAATGGATTAATAACTTATAGTATAAGGTTTTGAAGAGACAATGTTGTTGCAAAATGAAGTGACCATAGTATATATTGCACCTTTAATCATAATTAATTCCTAGATTCCCAGATGGTACAACATCAATATCAAATAATTCTAAATTTACAGAGTCCTCAATATTAGATGATATATCTATTTTCTTAAAATTAGGAGTTCGTATATTTATAAGTTTTTCACCTATATTCACCTAACAAATATCATTCCATTGCCTATCAACTACAAAATCAAGATAATGCTGTTTTAGATCTTTTTTATCTAAAGTTTCCCCAGTTGATTTATCATAACTTTTTGTTATATTGCATAATGCATTAACGTTTAAAGAACTTTCATGAAATACTACATATTCTGGTAATTCATTATAAATGCAATGATTAAAACCAACTTGGGCGGAGGCTACAATCGTGCATGCTTTAGACAGTTCAAAAACATCACCTTTCTTTTTTGTGAATTTGAATGCTACATAATTCACTAACAATGCAAACTCTTGCTGAAAATCCTCATTCATTGTCACTTTATCAACAAAATGAGCTCCTATACTTTTTTTGTTATTAACCATTTTTTAAAGTATTTGAAATTTTCGTTTCCTTTACTCTTCATGATGATTTATCTCTTTGATAGTTCTACTAAAGAAACAAATAATTCAATTACAACATGATAAGTATTGTTACATAAAAATCTGTTACTGAATAATTTAATTTTTATTCGCTATGTACCATATTTCCACTTTTTTGACCTATGAAATAGCATTTATAGCCTAGTTTACTAAGCATTTTTCTATCAAGACAATTTCTGAGGTCAATAATATTAGGGCTATTTAATTGTAACTTAAGTTTTTGGTAATCAATATTTATAAATTCTGGCCATTCAGTGGCTATAATTACTGCATCTGCTCCGATACATACTTCAAATGCAGAAGTGCCACAAACTAGTTTATTATCAAAATATTTAGCAGACTTTGCCATTCCTTGTGGGTCATAAGCCCTAATTTCCACATCGTTTTCCCAAAGTAAATTGATTAACTCAATTACAGGGCTGTTTCTTAGATCGTCAGTACCAGCTTTGTATGTTAGACCTAAAATGGCAAATTTTTTACCCTGAATTTTATTACCCAGAAACTTCTTGATTTTTTTTATTATTAATCTCGGTCTGTTTGCATTTGCTTTTATTACAGAATCTAGAATTAAAGAATCTGATTTTAGATTATTTGTTAAATATTGTAGAGCTAATATGTCTTTTGGAAAGCACGATCCCCCGAATCCAGGACCTGCTTTTAAAAAATCTGATCCTATTCTTTTATCAAGTCCTACGCCATTAGAAAGTTTATTAATATCAGCCCCTATTACTTCGCACAAATCAGCCATTTCATTAATAAAGGCAATCTTGCATGCTAAGAAACTGTTAGAAACATATTTAATTAATTCAGCGGTAATCAGGTCTGTTTCTAAAATTAACACTCTTTTATCACTTAGTGGTTTATATATTTTTTTTATAATTTCTAGAGCTGTGTTAGATTCAGACCCCAGAATAATTCTATCTGGATTTAAAAAATCATGTACGGCAGAACCTTCTCTTAAAAATTCAGGATTCGAAACAACTTGATTATTAAAACCATTTTGAAGTAATAATTCTTGAATTTTTTTACATGTTCCAGGAGGAACTGTAGATTTAATAACAAATACACAATTTGGATTAACATATTTAACGGAAGATATTACTGCTTCAAAAATATAATGTAAGTCTGCATTACCATCATCTTTTTGAGGGGTGCCTACAGCAATGAATATTGCATCAGACTCGTATATTGATTCATTATAACCACAAATAAAATTTAGTCTTTTGGTATTACCATATTGATTTAAATAATATTCTAAACTATCTTCAAATATGGTGGGTTCCAAATTTTTTAATTTATCAATTTTATCTTTATCAATATCAAGGCAAGTAACAAAGTGACCTAAATGACTCATCATTATCCCAGAAACTAAACCTACGTAACCACTGCCCACAAATGTAATTTTCATCAATACTCCAAATATCAGTTAGCCTTAATTTAAACTAAACAAGATATTACTACAAGATCAATAAAATTGAAATTAAAACTAATAATAGACATATGTGAAGCTATAAGGTAACTAATATTAAATGCTAATCACAGCTATAATTAATCGATAATTCAAGTTAATGAGAATATTATCCAAATTACTGATTTTGACAGTTTCGTTATTTTTAATAGCTATTCTAATTGTTTATGAAGCTAGATCAGGTAATTTAGATATAGAAATTAAGTATCTTGTGGAATACTATCTTCAATTAAAACAAATTGATGGAAAGGTAAATAACCTTACTATTAAGAATGATCAAATAACAATAGATTCAATTGTAGTAAATAAAAATAATACGAAATTCACATTAGATAACATTACTATTAATTACAGTTTAGATCTAAATTACAAAAAATCTAAAATTATTGCAGATGTCAAGATTGACAAAATTATAGGGCAAAACTTTCATTCTGACGAATTTCTTAATGCTAAAATGAATTTTCTCTATAATCATCATTTGATAGCAAGAAAATCTAATATTCAGCTTCATTTAAATAATATTTTGTATAATGATTTTTCTAATAATATTCTTTTTAAAGATGGAAAAGCCTCTATAGCATGTTTTTTTTCAAGCAAAAAATCCAACTATTACATAGACATTATTTTTGATAAGAATGTAAATTTTAGCTTACAAAGCTCAATTGATGATAATGCCACCCTTCTTACTGCCAAAATAAAAAACATGCCTGTAATAATTTACAAACCTATTTATTATTTATATCCCAAAAATGATTTTCTTATTTTTTGCAATGATTTTATAAAATCTGGGAGCGTGGAATTTAGTGAATTTAATATGAATATATCTAAAAAAGACATTGAAGAAAATAATTATAATAAAGAAAATATTAATGGTTTTGGTAAAATAAATAATTTAAAACTTCTTTATAATGCTAATTTCCCCCCTTTAACTAATATGCAAATTGATTTTTCTCAAAAAGGATTGGTTTCAGAGTTTGTGATTAATCAAGCCAATTCAACAGATATTTTGATAAGTAACGGTCTAATATATATGGATTGGAAAGGTCAAGAAAATACTAAATTGTTTATTACAGCGAAAGCTCAAGGTCCAATTAAGGGACTAACTGATTTTATTATAATGGATGTTCAGAATAATTTGCGCCAGTCTTCAATAGATTTAACAAAATTTACTGGTGATGCAAATATTGATATAACAATAGAAATTCCTTTAAAACCAGGTTCTAAAGATATTTATGATATAAATGCATATATACCGAATACAGGAATATCTATGTTTACTAATAAAATCATTTTAAAAAGAGCTGATGTTTTTGGTAAATATAATGGTGATAGCTTAGAAATCACCGGTAAAGGTCAAATTAATGAATTCGATTCAGAGATAAATTTTATTCAAAATTTTGTCGATAAAAAGGAATTTAATCATAAATTAAATATAACAGCTAATTTAAAAAATAAGATAAACACAAATCACAAAAAAATTGGATTTCTAACATTACTTGATGGTAATTCAAAATTAGATTTTGAATATATTAATATTAATCATGTCGGAATGATTAAGGCAAATTCCGATTTAAAAAACCTAGATTTGTATTTTGATAAACTTGGTATTCATAAGGAAAAAGGACAGAAAGCTAACTTTACTATGAGTGGAATTTTAGAAAGCCCCGTTAAGGGTAATATAAAATTCAATATTAATGGATCTAATAATTTAAAGATTGACGGTTCTTTAGATGTGAATTCTGATATAACAAAAATAATATTAAATAATATAAATTATAATCAAACTAAACTTGTTTCAAACATAGTAATGAAAAAAGATGCGCTTGATATCATGATTAAAGGGGAAATACTGGATTTATCTAATGCAACTATGTTTGAATTTTTAGAAAAAGAAAGAGATTCAGGCACTACAAAAATGCAAGTTATTGTAAATGAGGTAAAACTGAAAAATGATATCCAGCTTGATAATTTCAAACTAGATTTTGCCTGCAATAATGTAAAATGCTATTTTGGTCGTATTGATGCAAATATTGGTTCAAAAAACCTTGTTCTTAAGCTTATTGAAGAAGACAAAAATTTAGAAAAATGGGTTTTGACCTCAAGTAATGCAGGTGCTTTTCTTCAGGGACTAGATGCATATAAAAATATGCGCGCAGGAAATTTATTGCTAATTTTGGAAACCAGCAGAAAAGAAATATCACCAGGAGAGATAATTCCTATTATGAATGGGAGTTTTAAATTTGATCATTTTGTTCTACGTAACAGTTCTTTTTTTACTAAATTAGTCTCTTTTGTTTCTTTGCCAGGATTTATTAATCTATTTAGCGGTAATAAGGATATTATATTTTCCAGTATGGATGGTAATTTTAGTTTTCAAAATGGGGTGTTAAATGTTTCTCATAGCCAAGCAACAGGACCATTTTTTGATTTTTTTCTGAGTGGAAATATAGATACAGTAAGTAGAACTATAGATATGAAAGGTAATGTAAAACCCGCCCTGTATGGCGTAAGCACTGTTGTTAGTTCAATACCGTTAATAGGAAGAATTTTTATGGGTGACAAAAAAAACCTAGGAATTATTTCCGCTCCTTACAAAATCAAAGAATCCTATTAATTAAGATTGTTTTGCTTTTTTAGCTTTTACAAAACTCAGTATTGCTATTGAAGATAAACCTATTATTGCAACTATTATTGCAATTGGGATAATGGAAATACTTTTTATAAATGCATCAGCAGTATATTGTCTTACACCATCAGACATTTGACCTTCCCACATACTATCTAAAGTCAATCCTATTGAATTATGAAAGAACCAACCAAAACCCATGATAATCATATTAGCAACAGCTCCAGCGATACCACTTCTTTCTTCTGAAACAAAAGTGGCAATTTTAGAAATCATTACTATCTGATAAGCCGAACAAACTCCAATAATAATACATATATAATCTAAACTACTAATACTAGCTAGTCTCATTAATATATAGCCAAAACATGTAATTAACGTTACTCCAGCAGCAATAGTTGTTCCAAAATAATAACCTGTTTTGTCAGCTATATAGGGCAATAAAACGCAACCAGCGCTCATCCCAAGAAGTATGGATAAAGTTAAACTATCAGCCGATATTTTATCTATACCATAAACATTCATTAAAAATCCACTACCCCAAGCATCTGCAAAACCTTCCATAGGACCAACCATTAAACCGGCAAAAAAACTAGTAAAAAGTATTTTGTAATTAAATATAACAGATTTTATATCACTTAAAACGTTAGTCTCAGATGATTCTTCAGTAAATCTTGGCAGAATAAAATAAGTAACTACAGAAAGTACTAATCCAGAATATAATAAAACATTAAAAGTTTTTTCGATTCCTATATTCAAAATAATTGGTGCAATTAAATTTCCAAGATACACTGCTATAATTAACCCTACTGAAACCATTAATCCAAGCATCATTGCAAATTTAGTAGGATATAAAATTCTGAATATTTGTAATGCGCCAACAGCTGCTCCAGAAGAGCCAATACCTGTTATAACTCTACCAATTAAAGCGCCATTCCAACTTATGGGATAAATTAGTGGTATAAGCCCTAATGCAGTTAAGCCTATACATATTGGTAATATAGTTCTTGCACCAAGCCTTGTAATAGCTAATCCTATTGGTATATGAAGAATAATATAACCAATATAATAAATACCAGAAAAAGAACCAAATTCGGCGGCTCCAATATCAAAATTAGACATTAAATCTTGGCGAATAAGATTAGGTAAAGATCTTAACACGCACTGATAACAATAAAAAACTGTTATACAAAGCCATATTAAAAATGATATTATACTATTTTTTTCTTCTTTTTTCACAATATGTTATTTGATAAACTTTTTAAATTATTAAACTTATGTAATATTAAGATTTGCCTCAACAAAAATAAGCACTCTTTACTATCATGTTTAATCTTAAAATACAACTTCAATTTTAATTTTTACAACAATTCCAAAGATTGAAGAAAGATTAAAACTTCATACTTATTTTTATTTATAAATATTTAAATCATGTGACTTGATTAAAATATTTCTTTAGTATATTTTCTGCATACTAAAAAAATCTTTGGAGAGGTGGCCGAGTGGTTTAAGGCGCTCGCCTGGAAAGCGTGTTCACAGCAATGTGTCAGGGGTTCGAATCCCCTCCTCTCCGCCACGCTATCATCCTACTAAATCCTAAGTAAATCCTAAATTCTCTACAATTACTATATTTTTCAATAGTTAAACAACAAATTTTAGATAACTCTTTCTTTATCAGATAAAGAACTTGATAAATACGTTAAATACAAGAGTCATCTAGACAGGAAATTTGAAAAGACTCTAACCATAATAATTAAATTACAGAATATAAGAGCAGCTAAGAGTCTTTGATAAAATTAGCTGTTAATTGGCAATGTAAAAGCAAAGCTAGAACCTTTTTTACCATCGCTTTTACACCATATTTGTCCTTTATGAGCCTCTATAACTCCCTTACATAGAGCAAGACCTAAACCCCTTCCGCCAGCTGGTGTTTTTGTCCTAGAGCTAACTATAAATGTTCCAAAAATAGAGTATAGCTCTTTTTTTGGTATCCCTATTCCCTCATCAGTGATCTTAAACTTAACAAAATCATTGTTCTTTTTAAATTCGATAATAATCTTACCATCACTACTATAGGAAATAGCATTAACAATTAAATTATCCAAAGTTGAGGTAATGTAATGTGCATCGCAATTTATCGATATATTATTTTCTATATCGCAGATAAATTCTAAATCTTTATCTCCTAAATATAGTTTTTTGCAATAATCTAAGCGTTCATATATTAATTCACTTAAATTTATCATTTTCTTATTTAGTACATAATTGAGGCTTGAGAGTTTAGATACATCAATCATATTGTTAACAAGGGTTGATAGACGTTCAGAACTTTTTGCTATTTCTTTGAGACCTTCCCGCTTTTGCTCTTCTGTTAATTTATCGTAGTTTTCAAAAAGAACTTGTCCCATAGTTGTAATACCAACAATAGGTGTATGCGCCTCATGTTGTAAATTACGTAAGAACTCATTTTTAACCTCAACTGATTTTTTTAATTCCTCATCTATATCATGTACTTGTTCACTAAGATGATCAGCTTTTTGTTCTGTTAATTCATGTATTTCTTGCTTTGGTTTAAGGAAGGCTAATAAAAAGCTACTAACTAAGAATAATACATAGATAATTTTTAATTTAAGATTATATAACTCAATTGCAATATCAGGTGTAGTTCCTATATAAAATTGATAACTAAACCAAGATAATGATACACTAGATATAATAATTACAAGTGTAGTTTGCCAGCTCATCAATATTCCTATTATGGTTAGGTTCAATATAAAAATCACTAATGAAATTTGAGAAAATTTACTAATTAACGCTAAAAAACTACTAACAAATCCTAAACCAACAAATACTGATATAAAGAATATTAAACCAATATATTTTTCCTTAAAGTTAGGTGACCATAATTTATGACAAATAAAAACTGTACTAATAAATAAACTTGTGCTTTGTAAAATATTAACTAATACCATATGTTGATTGTATATAGATTTATCCAATGAAAATGTAGTAATGATTGTTATCATCATACTAAACGCAAAATAACCATAGACCGTATCATTTTTAGGGGCTTTATTTTTGTAATATTCCACAATATTAGTTTGATATATACTTCTCAAAAACTTTTTGACATTAATTTTGCTATTTTGACGTGATAACATTAATTTTTTGAAATCAGACTTATCCTTAATACCCACCCAACCACCGGGTTGTTGAAGTAAATAATGACTAGATATTAAGACTATCAAATTACAAATCATAGCAGGAATCACGCTATCAACACCTGTAACTGGCTTAATATATAGAGTCCAAATAATAGCACATAAAGCTCCTGATATCATTCCTAATATAACAACCCTAGAACTAGTGCGGAAGCCAAGAATTGCTAAAATTAAGGGTACTGTGACAATTGGCATATAAAAATTAGCTTGTAATGAAAATAACTTAAACAAATTGTTATTAAATAGCACTATTAATAAAGCACCAATGCCGACAAATATAGAAAACATCCTAGAAAGAAAAAGCTCACTTTTAAATTTTATCCCCAGTGGTTTACAAAAGTCATGAGCAAATATTACTGCTCCTGTATTAATCCAAGAATCAGCTGTAGACATTACCATAGCCATTATCCCTATTAAAGTAATCCCTTTTAACCCTGTAAAAGAATAATTATCAATCATATACATTACTATGTTATCACCCTCCAAATTAGGGTTAATTGATAATACCAATATCCCAATAGCACAAATGAATAGGATTATAAAAGTGTACCCCAATGCAGCTAATTTAAATGATTGATGTGTTTGTTTAATATCTTTTGTCATCAGAATTCTTTGAAAAGTTGGCGAGCTAAAACTAGGAATTAGAAACCAAAAAAGTAGAATTAAATTAGGAAAAAACTTTTCATCGTGCCAATCAATTAATTGCTTGTAATCAAGTAATGGGTTAGTTTGAAAAGAATTGAACATGATTTCAGTATCACCAAATACCTGCCATATAAATAAAAGAAAAAGTGGAATAAAGATACCAAAAGTAAAAAACTGAATTACATCCGTAAAAGTAACAGCTCTAATACCGCCCCAAGCCGAATAAAAAATAACTACAAAGCTGCTAATACATGTAGCATATATGCTAGAAACTTCCAAAAAATAACTAAAGACTGTTGCAAAAACTTTAATCTGCAAAGCAGTCATAGCAATGGCTTGGGCTATAGAAGATATAGCTGTAATTAGCCTTACATTGCTACCATATAAATTACCCATCGTTTCAGCAACTGAAAGACTACCAAAAAACTCTTTCATTCTTGGAGCAAAAATGTAGCCTATTATTAGCAAAGAAAGTATATCCCCTAGAGCTGCTGGTAAAAACCAGACACCTTCTTTATAGGTTTGAGATATGCATACTGTAAAAAAACTTCCGCTAATCCAAGTAGCAATAATGGTTGCAGCAATTGTTGCTGTGCTGAAATTTCTATTACCTATGGCATATTCTTTTATTGTCTTAACGTTTTTGCCTGAATATAAGCCAGCTAATAAATTAATTGCTAAAAAAGATATGATGATTATTATATCTACATTATGTACCATTTTATTTTTCGCCTATTTAAATTAAATTGTTCAACTTTAAGTTAAATAAAATTTCGTAACAAATCAATAGATAATTGATTAATAGTTAAGTTCAATGACAAACATATTTCAAGAAATATTAAAAGACTCTAAATATTCTCTAGCTCAATTTGACAAACAATCTGTTGATGAGCTGATAAATAAGGTAATTTTAAAAGAATCTAAGTCTGGTTCAATATAATGGTAGCCAAAAACTGGACTGTTAAAATTGTAAAATGAGATATAATTTCATAATAAAAAAAATGGAAATTATATGTCTAAAAAAGCAAAACAATATAGCGCAACAGAAAAAACAAAAATTGTTTTAGATGCGATAAAAGCTGAAATGACAATAGCTCAAATTAGTAGTAAATACGGCGTTCATTCAACGCAAATACAAGCATGGA
>Ga0222713_10005497_pt1 | contig 12284 bp, 12 predicted proteins | sample C33_649DmetaG_FD_165061 | JGI IMG/M metagenome (GOLD analysis project Ga0222713, IMG submission 165061) | Estuarine water microbial communities from San Francisco Bay, California, United States - C33_649D | ecosystem: Environmental > Aquatic > Marine > Unclassified | place: USA: California...
ATCTTTGTAGATATGTTGAAAACTCAATTAATTTTAAAGAATATTGTAACTCCAGAAGATTGGAAATTACTTGAAGATCATATTCAGTTTGATTATGTTTATGATAATCATTTTTCAGATCTTAAGAAAAATGAACTCCTCAATGATAAACTTGGGGTTGTTGCAGCGATGGATCCGTATCTTGGTAGATATTTCTCTGCAGAGTATGTCAGAAGAAATGTTCTTGGACAATCTGATACTGAAATGAAAGAAATTGACCAACAAATTAAAAAAGAAATAGAAAAAGGAATTATTCCAGATCCCGCATTAATGAATGTTGCTCCACAAGATCAAGTTGGTTCTGAAAATGCCCTTGGACAAATGCCCCAAGAACCAGGAATTACTGATGGATCTACTGGAACTGAACTTGGATCTGCTGGAGAAATATAAATACCTTAAGTTAACATTTTATTTTTTTATGGACGAACTACTGGATATGCTTGCAGCTGATGGATCTGCTGCTGATATTTCTGATCAAATTAAACAATCTTTATTCTCAAAATCAGCAGAAAAAATAAATGAATTGAGGCCATATGTTGCTGCCTCAATGTTTAATTTGGATCAGCAAGAAGAAGAGTGATTATAGTAGAGTAATAATATTTCTAGTTATTTTAACGTAAATCCATAATAATTGGAGCAGTAAATAAATAAACAACTGCTCCCAATGATAGTATTTTTATGTATTAACTTGATTAAATAATAAATAACTAATAAAGTCTTTATTATACCAATGCAAAGAACTAAAATAATTACAACTGAAATTGCAATGCCAACTACTGCTGGCACTGCATCAAGTATTAGTGAAGCCACTTGCGTAAGACTATATAACGGTTCTGGTGGTGCTGCAACTGTAAGTATTTCTACAGCAGTTGGTGCTTCTACAAATTTATCATTTACAATGCCAGACCAAACTGTTGAATTTTTACAAAAACTTCCAACAGATGTAATTTTTGCATCCGCAAATACAGTTAAGGCAGCAAAAGTAGGATTTACAAACTAAAAGCAATGAAACTAATCACAGAAGAAATAGAAAAGGTCAAAGTCATTACCGAAGAAAAAAACGGTAAAAAATCCCTTTACATAGAAGGATGCTTTCTCCAAGCAGACATCCAAAATAGGAATAAAAGAGTTTATCCTATGTCAATTTTGGAAAGAGAAGTAAATAGATATAATGAAAACTTTATCCAAAAAGGTCGTGCTCTCGGTGAACTTGGACATCCAGATGGTCCAACTTTAAATTTGGACAGAGTTTCCCACAAGATTGTTTCTTTAACTCGTGAAGGAAATAACTTTAAGGGAAAGGCAAAAATCCTTGAAACTCCAATGGGAAAAATTGCATCTTCTTTACTTGCAGAAGGCGTATGTTTAGGTGTTTCTTCTCGTGGTGTCGGTTCCCTTCGTCCAACCAATGAAGGATATAGTGTAGTTGGTGAAGATTTTATGCTTGCAACTGCAGCAGATATTGTTGCAGATCCTTCAGCACCTGATGCTTTTGTTGATGGAATTATGGAAGGAAGGGAGTGGATTTATGATTCAAACAAAAAAACTTGGATTGCCGAATCAATAAGAGATATTATTGAAAAGGATTGCCAAAAAAGAATTTTATCGGAACAAAGGAAAATACAACATTTTCAGAAGTTTTTAAGTATGCTTTGAGAATTATGGTTAGTTATGTTTATGCTCTTATAGATCCAATCAATAGAATACCATTTTATATCGGAAAAGGTAAAGGGAATAGGTGTTTTTCTCACTTAAAGGGACAAGCAAACTATAACCAAGATAAACTTAATTATATAAAAAATATAAGAGTTCTTGGGTTTGAACCTATTGTTCACAAAATTATTGAAAATATTTCTAACGAAGAGTCATTAATAATTGAAAAATATCTTATTGATTATTATAGAGAATTTTTAACTAATATGAGCAATTCAATCCCAGATAGATCTGGATCTAAACTTTCAAATTATCATAAGAAAATTTTGAGCGAAAAAAATCTTGGCAAAAAATTATCAGGAGAACACAAGAGAAAAATAGGCAATGCAAATAAACATATTCCAAATTATGAAATAAATACTAAATATGTAGATATATCTACAAAAAGAAATGAGGGTTCAAAAAATCCAAATTCTAAAAAAATTATTTGCAATGGTATTATGTTTGGTTGTATGAAAGATGCATATAATTATTTTGGGGTATCCAAGCAAACTTTTAAAAAAAGATATGATTTTAAGTTTCTAGGAAATTTGTAATTTATAAATAAATATAGATTTAACATATAGGTAAATCGGAGAGATCAAATGTCCCGTGGTAAAAATTTACAAGAGATGGAAACAGGCACTAAACAATCCAAAACTGCTGTGAATGCTGGCGCTAAAGCAGCAGATCCAATGCAAAAGTTAACCACTGGCATTCCAGATGGTCAAACCGGCGGTTGGGAAGATCTTGGTGGTCCAACACCAGAAAATTATAGATCCACTGATGATTCAGCAAAGCTGCAAACACCAGGTGCAACTCTTAAGCAAGTCAAAGATGTTGTAACAAAAGGCGCTAAAGCAGCAGACCCTATGAAGGGTATGAAGGAAGAGTCTGAAGATCTTGAAGATGAAGATCTTATTGAAGAAGAGTCCGAAGAAGATGAAGAGGATTTAGAAGAAGCAGCACATTCTAAAAAAGAAGATGCTGAAGAGGACGAAGACGAAGACGAAGACGAAGAGGATGAAGAGGACGAAGATAAGAAAGAAAAAGCCATGAAAGAGGCATTTGCTCAAATTGAAGAAGAAATTGAAGAAGATGTAAATGCTCTGCTTTCTGGAGAAGATCTTTCCGAAGAATTCAAAGAGAAGGCAAAAACAGTTTTTGAAGCTGCTTTAAATGCAAGAACAGAGCAAATTGAAGAAGCAGTCATTAGACATTATGAAGAAAGACTAATTGAAGAAGTAGAATCAATCAAGGAAGAATTAACTTCTCGTGTTGATTCTTATCTTGAGTATGTTGCAGAAGAGTGGGTACAAGAAAACTCTCTTGCCATTGAAAATGGTCTTAAGACTGAAATGACCGAATCATTCCTTATGGGAATGAAGGGTCTTTTTGAAGAACATTATGTAACAATCCCTGAAGATAAATATGATGTACTTAATAGTATGGTAGAAAAACTTGATGAAATGGAGACAAAACTCAACGAGCAAATCGAAAAGAATATTGCTCTAAATAAGAGATTGGCAGAGTCGGTTACTGATGTAATTTTTGCTGAAGTTTCTGAAGGTCTAGCACTTTCACAAAAAGACAAGCTTGCTTCTCTTGCTGAAAATGTTGAGTTTGATAGTGAAGAAGAATATCGTGAGAAACTGGTAACACTGAGGGAATCATATTTCCCCAAAACTGCTGGTACTCAAAGAGACAGCTCTGACTACATTGCTGAAGATACTGACTATAGCCAGTCAGTTACTGGATCAATGTCATACTATCTCGATGCATTGCAGAGAGTCGCTAAAAAGTGATTTTTAAATCATAAACAATCAAACTAACTTTTTAAAGAGGTAACACAAATGCAAATGTTCAACGCAGAACATCTGCAGGAGAAGTGGGCACCCCTTCTAGACTACGATGGTCTAGATAGAATCAGCGATCCACATCGCAGAATGGTAACCGCAGTCCTGCTAGAAAACCAAGAAAAATTCCTTCGTGAAGAGCGTCAGTTCCTTTACGAAGCCCCAACCGTAAGCACCAACAGTGGAGCAAATGCTGGATTCAGCGCAAACGCTACAGCAACTGGTCCAGTAGCTGGTTTTGATCCTGTTCTGATTTCATTGATCAGACGTTCAATGCCTAACCTGGTTGCTTATGATCTCGCTGGCGTTCAGCCAATGAACGGTCCTACTGGACTTATCTTCGCAATGCGCTCACGCTACAGCAATCAGACAGGAACTGAAGCTCTGTTCAATGAAGCTGATACTTCATTCTCTGGTCAGGATTCAGGTCGTGATCGTACTGCTGGTTTCTCCAGCGTAACATCAGGTTTCGGTACAACTGCTCAAAGCGGAGCAAACCCAGGTCTCCTGAACCCAACTGCAACTCAAGACGCAGCATCATATAACGTAGGTCAAGGTCTTCGTACCGATGATGCTGAAGGTCTTGGCGAATCTGCAAACCCATTCAACGAGATGGCTTTCTCAATTGAGAAAGTTACCGTTACTGCAAAGTCAAGAGCTCTGAAAGCAGAGTACAGCCTTGAGCTTGCACAGGATCTGAAGGCAATTCACGGTCTAAACGCTGAAGCAGAACTCGCTAATATTCTCTCAACAGAGATTCTTGCCGAGATCAACCGTGAAGTCATCAGAACCATCTATAAGGTTGCAGAACAGGGTGCTACTCTAAATACCGCAACTCAAGGTATCTTTGACCTTGACGTTGACTCCAACGGTCGTTGGTCAGTTGAGAAGTTCAAGGGACTTATCTTCCAAATCGAGCGTGATGCAAACCAGATTGCACAAAGAACTCGTAGAGGAAAGGGTAATATGATCCTTTGCTCTGCTGACGTTGCTTCTGCACTCTCACACGCAGGTCTCCTGGATTATACCCCAGCCCTCAACGCCAACCTGAATGTTGATGACACTGGCAACACCTTCGCTGGTGTTCTCAATGGTCGTTACAAGGTTTATATTGACCCATATTCTGCTAACAACAGTGCTAACCAGTACTACGTTGTTGGTTATAAGGGTGCTTCACCTTATGATGCAGGTCTGTTCTATTGCCCATACGTACCTCTCCAGATGGTACGTGCCGTTGGTGAGAACACCTTCCAGCCCAAGATTGGCTTCAAGACTCGTTATGGTATTGTTGCTAATCCATTCGCTGCTGGAACTGACCAGGATCAGGGAGTTCTCCTTCCAAACAGAAACCGTTACTACAGAAGAGTACGTGTTGACAATCTAATGTGATCTATTTCCATTAGATTTTATAGAGGGGTCGGAGACCCCTCTTTTTTTATTTCAAAAATAAATAGTAGTAAAAAAGATGGCATCATCTCCTCTTCTGAATCAAATAACAAATAGAAATTTTTTGTTACCTTCTGCATTTAAATTTATCTTATCGCAGAATAGGAAGATAGATTTTTTCTGCAACGAAATTAGTATACCAAGAATAAATTTAGGAGTAGCAATACAACCAACTTACCTCAAGGATATACCAATTCCTGGAGACAAATTAACTTATGATGATTTATCTTTGAAATTTATTGTTGATGAAAATATGGAGAATTATATTGCTCTCCACAATTGGTTAAGAGGTCTTGGGTATCCAGAAAATGTGTATGAATATCAAGAACTTTTAGATCAGGACGAAATAGATCCAGGAAAACAAACGGCATATTCAGGACAAAGTGATGGAGAACTTATAATTTACAATAGCAATTTTAACCCAGTATCTAAAGTAATTTTCAAGGGACTATTTCCAACATATCTTTCAACAATTTCCTTCAATTCTCAAGTATCAGATGCTAATTATATTATCGCAGAAGCAACTTTTAAATATACATCTTATGATCTGATAACTTCTACTGAACCATTAAAAATAAATATTATTCCAGATATAACTTGTATTTCGGTTATTGATGAAAATACTGAAAATTCTATTTCACTAATGGAATCTAAGTGGAACCAGTTTAGAGCAAACTATCCAAATAGAATGTTCTATCTATTACAGCCAAATTCTTGCGCGTCTACGGAAGCATTAAATTGTCCAGTTAGTTTTCTTGAAGAAACAGACCCAGTTTCCATTAATAATCCATGTTCGGGAATTTTTATACCTAATCGTGATAGAGGATATGGGCATTATACTTCCACTTCACAGAGAGTAGTTGAAGTTGCTCGATATAATAACTCAGTAGCAGATACAATTGACAACATTGAAAAATATGGAGTTTTTTTGATGGGTTTGGAAACAGCTTGTGGAGACTTATCTGATATTATTGCTTTGTTAAATTCTAGCAATAATTTAAAAAAAGTAACCAATTATATAAAAAGTGGCGGTGTATTGTGGTTTAAGAGTGAATGGGTAGGTGGTGGTTGCGCAAATCACCCAAATGTTAATACCATTCTAACATTACTAGGTGCAAATATAAGAATTAATGGTGAAACTGGAACCATAGGTGATATGACAAGATCAACTGTACCTGATGTTATTGATGCCGGATTCCCAGAAGTTCTGTATCATAATGCAAGCGGGGTTTTTGATAATGGCATTCCAATTTATCAATTTAATGGAAGAACTACTTTTGCTTACGAAAGAATGGGAAATGGTATTCTTGTCGTTAGTGCTGATGTTAATACATATACAAATAATCCCAACAATCCATATACTTTATTACCACCGAATGAAATTTACACCGCTTTAAGAAACCTCGTCGTCTAAATAAAAATAAAAATGGCAGTATACTCTACAATACAAGTAGGAGATAAACAACCAAATCCAATATTAGGTTTTGATTTTTATGCACCAACAAATGGAAATATAGGAGCAAATCCAAATAGTTGGAGTTTTGGTGATAATTCTAATTATGTTTCCCCGTTTACAAGTTGGTCACAGCAAATTGTAAACGCAAATAATGATTTAGGTCCTTATGCTAGAAAGTCGAATGGAGTTTCCGGAAGACTTATTATAAGTACTAAGTCCCCAAGTTTAGCAGAACTTGGATTTGTGCAACAATGTTGGTATGGTTTTGATGATAAACCATACAATACGGACAATGGTACTGCGACTGGTAATAGATTTTCTTCAAAAGCAGAGTGGTGGGATAAAGAAGTCGTAAAAACTAAAGTATGTGTTAGGGATTTAATGACTGAAGGCCACCCATCAATATTAGTAGATGTTGCTGTTAGTGTAGTGGATAAATTAGATCAGAATTTTTGGCAACCAGATTTAACTATAGATAATATACTTAAAAAAATAGAAAATCTTTTATCAGGAGGATCTGAAAACATTGGTCCTTGTGGGCAAATAATAGAATAGGAGAAAAATTATGGATTATTACAGACGATTCCCACCAAATTGGCAACCAGAAATTGCACCTTCTTTTCCCCCAGACGTTTTTTTAGGATCTGAACTTCCATATTTTATAGAGGATACATTAGATGCAGCATATAATGACCCTGCTTGGGAAAATGATCAAGATTTTAAAAATGACATAATATCTTGCAAAACAAGTTTGTCAAATTTTTATTCCGATTTTATGACTAAAGTAAACATAGAGTTAAATAAACTATAATTATTATGTCTAGTCCTCTGTGTTATATTAATTCTGCTGTAGATGCATTTCATTTTGGATTTGCCGCCGTATGGGATGGATGGATACGTCCAAATTTAACTAATCCCGATAGTCCACAAATACCTTCTAACGTACCTGGATCTTCTCCTTCAAATCCATATAGGATAAGAGTACCAAGAAGAACTGCCAAAAATTGGGCAAAAAATAAATTAGACTGTGGATTGCTTGATAATAATCCTCCCAATTTTCCATTCAATACACCAGGAGGAGTTCCAAATATAACAGGAGGTCCGTGTGATGGTACTCCCGATCTTTCTTGGTTGGTAACAGTATATAATCCTAGTGAAAGTTCACAGATAAAATATGATCCAGAAACAAAAGAAATAGTTATAACGGACGTGTATAATTTTATAAAAAGTCCAAATCAAACAGGCGCTTGGAGTGCAATTGATAATATTCTTAGAGACGCAGGATTGCCAGACCTTGCCGATGGATTTGGAGTTTTGGCGGACGGTGCTATTTTTACTGGAATGACTGCGGCATTAAATAGGGCAGGAAGACGTAGAAAAATAGCAGCAGGAATACCAGTAAATCCTGGTATTGATGGCATAAGTGATCTTAATGGATTAAAAGAAACATATCACGAATATAGAATGCATATTTGTAGTTTTAAACAAGCAAATCCAGATTGTTACGCTGCATATGTTGCAAATGGAACATTCCCAAATATTTGTTGTAAAGATGATGATCTTGATAAAAATCCTTGTGGTGGAGATCCATTCGAAAACGAAAATCCTTGCGAATAGTTAAATGCAAATAACTTCCGCCAATAAAAAATATTTTAAAAATTTTATAAGGGATTTTTATAGAAAAAATACTGATTTTGTTCCCATTTCTTACAGAAGACTAAAGAATATTTTTTCTTCTTATGATACAAGTCTTGATACGAATCCATATTTTGAAATAAAAATTATTCCATTCAAATCAGGTGATTTTATTAATCTAACCCCAAAAGCATATGATGGTGAGTACTTATATTTGCCTGGGTTAGAAAATGATATTATAGGATTAGAGTATGGCAATGATTCTATAATTCTTGGTTTTGATCAAACTGGAAGTTTATATTATTATGATTATTTGTTGCCATTAGGCACGCAAATAAATTTAGATGGTAAAAGATTTACAGTAAAGGGTCTTGGTGGTGCTTTACTGTCGGTCACTGATATTCCATCAGGACCAACATATGATGTTGTGGAGTCCTCTACCGCAGTAAACGAAGGTGATGTAGTAACATTTACCATCAATACTAGTAATGTTGCTGATGGAACTGTCCTTTATTACACTATTAACGGAACAGTCAATTCTAGCGATTTTACTGATGGTTTATTAACTGGATCGGTAACTATTAATAATAATACTGCATCATTTACCAAAACTTTAGCCAATGATATAACCCCAATCGGAACAGAAGGTTCAGAATCATTTACAGTTAATATTAGATTAGACAGTTTAACCGGAACAATTGTAACCAGTAGTTCTACAATTAACGTTGCTGACACTTCGGTATTGTCATATGGTATAACACAATCTTCTACCAGCTTAAACGAAGGAGACTCGGTAACTTTTACAATAACCACTCAAGGAGTTCCAAATGGTACTACTCTATACTATACTACAACTGGTACAGTAAATTCCAATGATTTTACGGATGGATTATTAAGTGGAAGTTTAACTATCAATAATAATTCGGCACTTTTAACAAAAACATTATCAAATGATTTAACAATAGTTGGAACTGAAAATCAAGAAACATTCCAAATACAAATAAGAACAGGAAGTACAACAGGAAGTATTGTAGCAACTAGTTCTACAATAACAGTAGAAGATACTTCAGTTTCATCTTATACTTTAACACAATCTGCAACACAAATTAATGAGGGAGAGTCTGTAAGTTTTACTCTCAATACTGTAGGTATTCCCAATGGAACTACATTATACTATACTTCATCAAACACGACAGATGTAACTCCTTCATCTGGTTCTTTTACAGTTAATAGTAATACTGGATCTTTCTCTATAACAGCATCACAAGATGTAATTATAGAATCTGATGAATCTTTTGTCGTAAACGTAAGATCATCTTCAGTTACAGGAAATATTGTAGCAACTAGTTCCGATATTACAATAAAAAATACAACTTCAGTATCTGTCGGAGTTTCCACCACTATTGTATTTGAAGGAGAATCAGTTACATTTACTGTTACGCCAACAGGAATTCCCAATGGAACAGTCTTAAATTACTCCCATTCTGGAGATGCGCTACCACAAAGTGGTTCTTTTACTATTATTAACGGTTCTGGGGCTTTTACTTTAACTGCAATAAAAGATGCTTTAGTTGAAAGTATAGAAAGTTTTACGGTAGATATAAAAAATAGTTTAGGAAATATTTTAGCAACAAGTCCATCAGTTAGTATAACAAATACTACTTCAATAACATTAACACCATCATCAACTTCAGTATCAGAAGGTGAATCCATAACTTTTAATGTTAGTACTATTGGAATACCAAATTCTACTACTTTATATTACACAACTTCAAATAATGCTGGATCTTCCTTAGACATACTACCAATAAATGGAAGTTTTGTAATTAATAACAATTCCGGAGCATTCTCAATAAGTGCCCTTCAAGATTTTACTTTAGAAACCCTTGAATTTTTAGAGGTACAAGTAAGAGCAGAAAGTTTAACAGGTCCTATTATTGCAAGTAGCCCAGTACTTTCAATACAAGATTCTCCATTTACAATAAGTGTAGTTCCAGAAAAAACAGTAATACCAGAGTCAACTCTTGGTAAAAATTCTTCATTGAAATTTAATGTCATTACAACAAATGTAGGAAATGGAACAACTTTTACTGCCGCATTAAATACAAGTTTATCTAGTGCCGGTTCTTCAGATTTAAATAATTTTTCCAGTATTATACTCACAATAAACAATAATGCTGCATCTTTCACAATTCCAATAAGTAGAGATGCAAGAACAGAAGGAACCGAAACTTTTGTTATTGATATTTACAATAATAATGGTGTTTTTATAGCGCAAAGTCCAGTAATTGCAATAACTGATGATTCTTATATTGGATCAAGAAGCACTAGGAAAACATTTGGACCAATACCAGTAAATAGAGATAATGGCAATGTTGCAAATAGATCAGATTGGTTTAGTATTTGTAATTTAGATTCTTTACCATCTGGTTCAAAAGTAGCTTTATTTATTGATAATTCCGGAAGTATGACCACAAGTACAGTACGCGCTTCTTATGATTTATTAGCACAAAAATTAAGTGAAAAAGGAATAAGCATAATTTTAATGGAAAATGTAAATGAAGATTGGATCTCTATATTTGATTCAGATTTTAATTTTGATTAAATCTAGACTAAAAAATAAATAGTATCAAAAAGATGGCGTCATCTCCCTTACTAAATCAAATATCAAACAGAAATTTTTTATCCAGCTCAGGGTTTAAATTTATATTATCTAAAAATAAAAAAATAGATTTTTTTTGTAACGAAGCAAATATACCTGCAATAAATTTAGGAGTAGCAATACAACCAACTTACCTCAAGGATATACCAATTCCTGGAGACAAATTAACTTATAATGATTTGTCTCTAAAATTTATCGTTGATGAAAATATGGAAAATTATTCCATAATTCACAATTGGTTAAGAGGTCTTGGGTATCCAGAAAATGTGTATGAATATCAAGAACTTTTAAATCAAGATGAAGTAAATCCAGGAAAACAAACAGCATATTCAGGACAAAGTGATGGAGAACTTATAATTTATGATAGTAATTTTAATCCAGTATCTAAAGTAGTTTTTCAGGGATTATTTCCAACATCACTATCTGCAATATCTTTTAATTCTCAAGAAAATAGTGCTGAATATGTCATTGCAGAGGTAACTTTTAAATATACATCATATAATATCATTTCCCTTGGAAAGTATTCTCCGCCAAAAACGACATTTGGGAAACCAACGATTAAATTCACTGCATCTTCTTTACTTTTAGAATATGGACAAACATCTATTCTCAGTTGGGAAGTCAAAAATGCATTTAGTGCTTTAATTAATGTGGACTATGGTAATAATATTGGTGTTGTTAGCCTGAGTGGATCATCAGAGGTTTCTCCGATTTACTCTGTAACTTATACGATAGTAGCAAAAGGAAGAGGAGGAACTGCAACAAAATCTTTGACCATTGGTGTTCTTCCAAATAGTGCAACTAGAACCTGTATTGCCGTAATCGACGAAAATAGTGAAACTTCAGCATCAACAATGGAAATTCTTTGGAATCAATTTAGACAAAATTGGCCAAATAGAAGATTCTATCTTTTACAACCCGGATCGTATGGAAATTCAGTAGAAGGTTTAGCCATTCCGATAAGTTTCCTAGAAGAAACAGAGGCTTCCTCTGCATCTATACCATAAATAATTTTACATTAATATTGAGATATGTCTTTTACTTGGCCAGAAATACCATTTACGGGAGCAGAAGTTGAAGCATTTGTTGCTGCTTATAAAGAGTTGGCAGAATCAATATATTACGATTATACAGATATTGGAGGATCTATTGGAGAAAGTGGCATATTAAAAGCTCCATATTCCAGAAAAGAAATAATGAAAGAATTATTAACAAATGGAATTTTATATGCTGCTTTTATTGTAAAACAAAGAGCAGGAAATGCAGGGCCAGGAACTGATTTTGACTTATCTTCAAGCCCAGTAAGACCAACATTTAGTCCATCGGAGTACTCTAATCTGATTAAAAGACTTGGTTGCAAATTTGATGAAGATGAAATGCAAGATGCTTATGATAAAAGTAAAGAAAATGATCCAAATCCTCCGGATTTTCCTCTACCACAAAGTATAGAAGATATTATTAATGGGATTGTGGGTAACAATCCCACTGGAGATCCAGA
>Ga0222713_10005501_pt1 | contig 12279 bp, 14 predicted proteins | sample C33_649DmetaG_FD_165061 | JGI IMG/M metagenome (GOLD analysis project Ga0222713, IMG submission 165061) | Estuarine water microbial communities from San Francisco Bay, California, United States - C33_649D | ecosystem: Environmental > Aquatic > Marine > Unclassified | place: USA: California...
ATAAATGTCAGCGAATTCACCAAACGGGAGAAAACCATGGAAATCGACATTGGTATTGCCGAACAGGATCGCGCCGCTATTGCGGAGGGTTTGTCCCGCCTGCTGGCCGACACCTACACGCTGTACCTGAAGACCCACAACTTCCACTGGAACGTGACAGGGCCGATGTTCAATACCCTCCACACGATGTTCGAGACTCAGTACACCGAGCTGGCACTGGCTGTGGATGACATTGCCGAGCGGATCCGCGCACTGGGCTTTCCGGCGCCAGGTACCTATGCGGCGTACTCCAAGCTTTCGTCGATCAAGGAGCAGGAGGGAATTCCGGCCGCTGAAGAGATGATTAAACTTTTGGTCGAAGGTCAGGAAGCGGTAGTCCGTACAGCGCGTGGCATTTTCCCGCTGCTGGAAAAAGTCAGCGATGAGCCCACCGCTGACCTGCTGACTCAGCGTATGCAGATCCACGAGAAGACCGCTTGGATGCTGCGCAGCCTGCTGGCTGCCTGACCGCGCTAGCGTCCTCGCTTACGAACGGGATAACTGTATTCGCGGCTATCCCGTTCCATCCGGCGCAAACTGAACCCTGTCAAGCTAGACCTGACTAACCTCACCCCGACCAGCCCCTCACCTAAACCGCAGCGAATTGAGCGTGGCCACGCTTTGCTGTTAAATTCGCGCGCGCCGCAGGCAAGGCACCATCAAATACGAGTGATCGCTTCACCCACACTCAGCGTCTCCATTTGCCCTACAGCCTGCCGCATTCTGTCGTGCTATTTAACTGTGAGTCATAAGAATGCTTAAGATCCTTCATGTGCTAACGGGCGTAGCTGCCCTGATATTGTCGTTCGTACCCAGCCTAACCGGCGCCATGCCTCTGCTGGTCCAGCCTGCAGCCTTATGCCTGCTGCTCCTGGGACTGCTGAACGTGCAGTTCGCCGCCTCCACCCAACTGAACACCCACGGTCACGGTCGTCCGATTCTATTCGGCGCATCCGCGCTGCTGATCGCTGCAGTCGCCGTCCAGGCGGCCATCGTGTTGATTCCTGTCGCCAGCTTCGCTGGCCAGCCGGCGACCCTTGCCAGTCTCATGCTCGCTTTCATTGCCGTACTGCTGCAATTGGCAACAAGCCAAACGAAAAGCACAAGCGCCGGCGCCCACCGTGGCGCTAGCAAGGCCCGTAAGGTCCAACCCAATCACACTGCGGCTCCAACCGCCGGACGCGAAACTGGCACCGTCAAGTGGTTCAACACCTCAAAGGGTTTCGGCTTCATTTCCCGTGACAGTGGCGACGATGTATTTGTCCACTTCCGGGCGATTCGAGGGGAAGGTCATCGGGTGCTGACTGAAGGCCAACGCGTCGAATTTACGATCATGATGCGCGATAAAGGCCTCCAGGCCGAAGATGTGGTCGCCGACCCGCTCAACCACTGATCCCTGCGCAGGGTGTTAAGCCACCCTGCCGTCAATACACCCCGCCGCCTAATCAATAATGCGGCGGGGGCGCCTCATCTCCCTCGCCTTCCATCCTGCTTTGCAGATCTTCCTGCCGCCTTGCGAGCATACCTAGCTGCGCCTGCAGTCTGTCGACTGTGCGCTGTTGTGCGACCAGCACATCATTGAGGGTCTGGATAGTGTCGTCCTGAAAAGCCAGGCGCGCTTCCAAATCGGTGATGCGTTGCTCCAGGTCCATTAGTTACCCCCCTCGAACTGAAAGCCATCGGTGAGCACGAGCTTCAACTTCTGCTTGATTGCGGCTAGCTGCGCTTCGCTGTAAGGCTTGGCGGACTGAAAGCCCCAGACCGGGGCCGGCCAGGCCGTGTCGCCCCGACGCCGAGCGATCACATGCACATGCAGCTGGCTCACGACATTGCCCAGTGTTGCCACATTCATCTTGTCCGCGCCGAAGGTGTCTTTGAGCATTTCCGCCAGGGCCGTCGCCTCTCGCCACAACAGTTGCTGATCGGCGGAATCCAGCTGAAACAGCTCACTGACCTCCTCTCGACGGGGCACCAGGATGAACCATGGATAACTGGCATCATTCATTAACAACAACCGGCATAACGGAAAATCACCCAGCGTCACCGTGTCCTGCTGCAAGCGTTCATCGAGAACGAACATAACGGTCTCCTTTGCCTAATTTGATGTCGGCGCCAGCTAAGCTTTGTCTGGTCGTTTGCGGCAGGATACTCCAGCACCCGAAAGCGATCAGCAAGGCAACGCGCACCAGCGAGGTGCAATCAGGTCAGAAACCAGCCCTGCTTTAGCGCAAGCGGCAACATGCCTCTGCTCGAACCGGCGCCAAAAATCAGTGAATGAATTTTGTGCACGGTTATTGCTTCGGACAAAAAAGCTGCATGGACGGGGGAAGAAAATCGTAAATAGCTGAGTTAAGCTTGCTCGCGCTAGTTTACCCAGCTACACAGTAATTCTCGGAAATACATTCCAGGCTTGCTGCAGGTCACGACCAGCTAGGCAAACGAAGGACTCAATTGAGCTTGTATACCGAAAATAAAGATGCCTCTTTCCGGCGCACGCAGGAAAGCAAGCACCAATTTGAAACCAAAGGAGCAATCACGATGAAAGTGATGAAGTGGAGCGTTATCGCTATGGCCGTTGCGGCCGGCACGTCGCAAATGGCGCTGGCGTCCAGCCAGTCCGAATCGGAAGGCTTTGTCGAAGGCAGCAGCCTGACCATTCTGAACCGTAACCTGTATATGAACCGTGATTTCCGTGATAACGGTGCAAACCCACCAGCGACGGGCGGAAACGGCCAAAGCTACCGTGAAGCATGGGGCCATGGCTTCATCGGAACCTTCGAGTCTGGCTTCACTCAAGGCACCATCGGCGTAGGCGTTGATGCGATCGGCCTACTGGGCGTGAAGCTGGACACTGGCCGCGGTCGCGTAGGCAATGGACTGTTCCCAGTTGGTGATGACGGCCGTGCTGAAGACGACTATTCGGAAGCCGGCGCAGCTATCAAATTCCGTGCTTCGAATACCGTACTGAAGTACGGCACGCAGTTCGTTGCGCTGCCAGTATTCTCGACCGACGATAGCCGGGGCGGTTGCAGGAGCTGAGTGCAACACGGTTATTGAATTGAAGCAGGCGCATCATGCCGCATAGCCATGGCTTCCTGCATCACTTTGCCCATAACTTCAATTGGGCATTTGAAGTCGAAGCGCTTACGTGGGCGCATGTTCAGTTGCAGTGCGATGGCATCCAGTTCTTCCTGGCTGTGTACCGACAGGTCTGTGCCTTTGGGCAGGTACTGGCGGATCAAGCCATTGATGTTTTCGTTGCTGCCGCGCTGCCAAGGGCTGTGCGGGTCGCAGAAGTAAATGGCCACCCCGGTCTGCTGAGTGATTTCAGCATGCCGCGCCATTTCTCGGCCCTGGTCGTAGGTCATGCTCTTGCGCATCGCCAGCGGCATGCCATTGAGCGCTGCACTGAAGCCTTCCATCGCCGAGGTCGCCGTCGCGTCGTTCATCTTCACCAGCATCAGGTAGCCACTGGTGCGCTCCACCAGCGTACCTACAGACGAGGCGTTGGCCTTGCCCTTGATCAGGTCGCCTTCCCAATGCCCTGGCATCAGCCGGTCTTCGATCTCCGGCGGACGTACATGAATACTGACCATCTCAGGGATCTGACCGCGCCGATCCACACCGCCAGAGCGCGGCCTGCGCGTCGTCTTGCTTTGGCGCAGGCAGATGATCAGCTCCTTGCGCAGTTCACCGACCGGCAGGGCATAGATCGCGTTATAGATCGTCTCACGACAGACGTAGGCCTCTCTGAGGCTGGGAATGTTCATGCTGCGCAGCTTGCCGGCAATCTGCTCGGGAGACAAACGCTCACGCAGCATATGAACCACCAGCTCAAAGCGCTCGCTACCCGGCAACAGCTTTCGCATCGGTCGACACACCTGGCGGCGGGCTTGCATCTGCTGTTGGGCTACACGGGCCGAGTAGCCACCACAGGCATCTCGATTGCGGCGCAGCTCCCGGCTGATGGTCGAAGGGGATCGGTTGATCAAGCAGGCAATCCCACGCAGGCTGAAACCTTGGGCATGACCGATTTGAATGGTGGCGCGCTCTTCAACGCTGAGTTCGGTATAAGACATGGGGGCAGCACCGTACCGGAAAGGTCAGGTGTTGCACTCAGTTTTTGCCGCCGCCCGGCTACTGCCTGAGACAGCTGAAGGCTCCTTGATCAGCAGCAGCGAAATCGAAGGCCTTGAGCTCAATGCTGGTCGCTTCACAGGTTTGAACGGGCAAGCTGCAACAGGCCGTGACAGTGCAAACGGCGGTGCACTTGAGAGCATCAACCTTATTGGCGGTACTTATGCCATTAGCGATGCGCTGAGCGCATCGTTGTACTACTCCGATGTGGAAGTTCATGAAGCAGCCGACTATGAGAAGTTCTACGGCAACCTGAACTACAACATGGAACTAGGCGCCGAGCAATCGCTCGCGTTCGATTTCAATATCTATAAATCCGACGTAGATGCCGCAGATAGCGACAACACGATCTGGAGCTTGGCAAGCACCTATAGCTTTGGGGCTCACGGCCTGACGGTCGGCTACCAGCGCTCAAGTGGTGATGCAGGTTACGCCTATGGTGTAGATGGTGGCGGCACCGTTTGGTTGGCTAACTCGGTTCAGTACTCCGACTTCAACGGCGAAGACGAAAAGTCCTGGCAGGCTCGTTACGACCTGAACATGGCCAGCTATGGCGTCCCCGGCCTGAGCTTCATGACCCGTTACATCAGCGGTTATGACATTAGCACTCCAACCGGTACCGGCGAAGAGCGCGAATGGGATGTTGAGGCGAAGTATGTGGTGCAAGAAGGCGCTGCTAAAGACTTGTCACTCCGCCTCCGTCACGCCAAATACTGGTCCGACAGCGACTACGCGCCTATTAACGGCACAGACCTGACCGACCTGCGTCTGATCGTCGAGTACCCGCTGAGCATCCTGTAATACAGGCCCATCAGCTGTAACTCGAGCTAAACAAGAAGCCCGGCATTCGCCGGGCTTTTTCATTCTGCAGACGCACGCCATCGGAACGATTCTGTACGCCAGAGTATCGCCACCGTACAATGCCGAGCCAAATTCTCCGCTCTGCAAGGACACAACGGCCCACATGCGCACCAGTCAGTTCCTGCTCTCGACCCTTAAAGAAACCCCTTCCGACGCGGTTGTTATCAGCCATCAGCTGATGCTGCGTGCCGGCATGATTCGTAAGCTGGCCTCGGGGCTCTATACCTGGATGCCGATGGGGTTGCGTGCATTGCGCAAGGCCGAAGCCATCGTTCGCGACGAGATGAACAAGGCCGGCGCGCTGGAAGTACTGATGCCCGCCATCCAACCTGCCGAGCTGTGGCAAGAGTCCGGGCGTTGGGAGCAGTACGGTCCTGAACTGCTGCGCCTGAAAGACCGTCATGACCGCGAATTCTGTGTTGGCCCGACTCATGAAGAAATCATCACCGACTTGGCGCGCAACGAGCTGAACAGCTACAAGCAATTGCCGATCAACTTCTACCAAATACAGACCAAGTTTCGCGATGAAATCCGTCCTCGCTTCGGCCTGATGCGCGGGCGCGAATTCATCATGAAGGACGCCTATTCGTTCCATGCTGACCAACAGTCACTGCAGGAAACTTATGACCGCATGCATCAGGCGTACTGCAATATCTTCACGCGCCTGGGATTGAACTTCCGTCCTGTACAGGCAGATACGGGCTCCATTGGTGGCACAGGCTCCCATGAGTTCCACGTATTGGCCGAATCCGGCGAAGACGACATTGCCTTTAGCGACAGTTCCGACTACGCAGCGAACATCGAAAAAGCCGAGGCTATTCCACGCGAAACCGAGCGTGGCGCTGCCACTGAAGAGCTCCGCCTGGTAGATACGCCGAATTGCAAAACCATTGCTGCACTGGTTGAGCAGTTCCAGCTGCCCATTGAGAAAACAATCAAAACGCTCCTCGTGCGCGGCACCGAGAAGAGTCAGCTGATCGCATTGATCGTTCGTGGCGATCATGAGCTGAACGAGATCAAGGCGGCGAACCTGCCTCAGGTCGCACAACCTCTTGTATTCGCGACCGAAGCGGAAATCCGCGCCGCCATGGGTGCCGGTCCTGGCTCGCTAGGCCCGCTGAACTTGCCGACCAGCTGCGTCATTGATCGTTCTGTGGCGCTAATGAGCGATTTCGTGGCGGGAGCCAACCAGGAGGACAAGCACTACTTCGGCGTCAATTGGGAGCGTGACCTGCCGCTACCTGAGGTGGCGGACCTGCGCAACGTAGTTGCAGGCGACCCAAGCCCAGATGGCGTCGGCACGCTTATCATCAAGCGCGGCATCGAAGTCGGGCACATCTTCCAGCTGGGTACCAAGTACAGCCAGGCGATGAATTGCAGCGTGATGGGTGAAAACGGCAAGCCTGTCATCTTGACCATGGGCTGCTACGGCATCGGCGTGTCTCGTGTCGTCGCGGCCGCCATCGAGCAGAACTACGATGAGCGCGGCATTATCTGGCCCGAGGCCCTCGCCCCGTTCCAAATCGCGCTGGTCCCAATGAAGTACGAAAACCAGGCCGTCCGCGAAGCAACCGATAAGCTTTACGCGGAACTCACCGCTGCTGGCTACGACGTTCTCCTCGACGACCGTGACAAAAAGACCAGTCCAGGCGTCAAATTTGCCGATATGGAGTTGGTGGGAATACCGCATCGCATCGTTGTAGGCGACCGCGGGCTTGCCGATGGCACTCTGGAATACAAGCATCGCCGCGATGCCGAAAGCCAGGCCATCCCTACTGCCGACATCCTCGAATTCATCAATTCCCGCGCCAGCCGCTGACGGAAATCATGCTCAACCGAAGTGCTTCAACTTGCGCCATGCTCTGCATGGCGCTTTTTGTGGGTGGCTGCGCAAATCAGCTGCCTCAACGTAGCGAACAAGAAGCCCGTACCGAACGCAGGCTGCTCGACCACAGTCTGCGCATTGAGGTGGGCGCGCCATTGCTCGAGCTGCCACAGCGACGTATCCGCATACTCGACCAGAAGACCTTCGAAGTCACCGACTTCGAAGTGACGCGCCGCTATGATCGCTATACACCCTATCAGCCCTGGCGCGAGCTATACGAGATTCCGCTGGGCGCTGTTGCGGTGGTCGCAGGTATTGGCGCCAATGTGCTCAACGTCGTGTTGCTCGGCAACCTACCGGAAAGCGCCACTCGCGACTGGATCAGCTACGGTTTTGCGGGCCTCAACCCGTTCGTCAATGTTGAGTCCAACGGCCGTTCGCAGCAGAACCTTGCAAGCCTTGACGAGCAGCGACGCGACGCCCGGCTCGAGTACTCCAGCCTGCCTTGGGCTGAGCGCTCGGTGGAGGTCGTTGCGGCCAGCGAGACACACGAACTGAGCACTGATCGCAACGGCGTGCTGCGCCTGAATCTACTTGATGGCCCCTTCGCCGATCAGGACATCAGCCAGGTAGGCAAGCTTCAGCTACGGGTCGAAGACCCGCAGGACGGTACCCGAGCTGACGCCACGCTTCTTGTCAGTCGCGCCCTGCGTGGCAAGCTTCTCGAAGCGCACGACCTGATCTTCGATGACCTCGAAGGTGACGATGTCAATCAATGGGTGCATCGCGTCAAGCGGCTTTCAGAGCTTGGTCTCGAGGAGGAAGCCAGCGAGCTTGAACAGAGCTTGATTGAGCTGACCCGCAACGATCCAGATTTGCAGCAGGAGTTTCTCCGGAGCCTGATGCAGGATGCTGGTCGCCAAGCACACGATCCAGGCGAAGGCGACTAGGCCGCGTCATGAAGCCGCTCCGACTCCTGTGGCTGATAATGCTGGTGGTTGCCTGGCCAGTCTCTGCGACTGTTCGCCAGGCACCCGAGCCGGAGCTTCGCGAACTGATGCAGCGCACCGTGGCAGAAGCTGAGAGCTTTCAGGATCGCTTTGACGCGGAAGTCTGGCTGCTCGATATGTCGACCCGCCTCAAGCGCTACGTTCCCGACCCGCAGGCGCGGCTGACATTACTGCGTTTGGTACATCAGGAGGCCAGCAAAGCAGGGCTCAAACCAGACATGGTGCTGGCATTGATCCATGCGGAAAGTCACTTCGATCGTTTCGCCATCTCCAGCGTCGGCGCACAAGGCATGATGCAGGTGATGCCCTTCTGGAAAGCCGAACTGGGTCGGCCGCAAGACAACCTGACCGACAACGCCACCAACCTTCGCTACGGCTGCACCATCCTCAGCTACTACCTGAAGAAGGAAAATGGTGACATCAACCGAGCGCTGGCACGCTATAACGGTAGCCTCGGCAAACATCACTATCCAGCGAAGGTCATCGGCTTCTGGCAGGATTTCTGGTACGTCAAGCCTTGACGACGGGCGCCAGCGCCCGAATAGCCACTACCCCTCGTTCCGTAGTTTATCCAGCCTGGCGAGCAGCCCTTCCGCCGTTTGCTCACCCACCAGACTCTCGCGAACTTCCCCGCCCGCGTCGACAATATAGGTGACCGGCAGCACTGCACTGCGTGGCAGGCCCAACCGCTCCGCCGGATCGACGCTGAGCACTCTGAATTTGATGTTCAACTGCTTGGTCGCAGCGACCAGCTCGTCGCCTTGCAGCCCGTCGAAATTCACGCCCAGTACCGTGATGTCGTCCCGCGACTGGTCCAGTGCGTTCAGTTCGGGAATTTCGGTTCGGCAAGGGCCGCACCATTCGGCCCAGTAATTGATCAGCAGCCACTGCCCGTCGAGCTGCTGCGCAGTGACATTAGCGCCGTGCTGGTCCGCCCCCCAATCCTCACCACAGCCCACCAGCATCAAGCAGGCGAAGGCACCAAGCAATCCGCTGAGTCCTCTGTTCATGTTCGTTTTCCTTGCGCTGCTGAGTATCGGCTCGTTCAGACGCGCTGCGACTGCAGCCAATCTGCGACGCTACCACCAAACAGGCTGGCCTGCTCGCGCTGAAGCAGCTCCATGGATTGACGCAGCGTTGGGTACCAGGGCTCATCCAGATGCTCGGGTAGCGCCTGCTTACCCGAGAGAGGCCAGGGGTTGGAACGTAACAGCTGATCGAAGCTGTAGCTGTTGAGATCGCGACAGAGCACCCAACCGGAAGAGCCGGTCCGACAAACAAGCTGCTCCCGCTCGAAGAACTCGAGGATCTCATCCCATTCGTCCTCCGGCAGCTTCCAGCCGCTTCGGTGGGCATCGCGTAAACGCACCTCTCGCCCGGCCTGCTGACTTTCGTAAAGCACGCGCAATAACCCGAGCATGACCAGCAGCCGCGGTACCGAGCGGCGTCGCCATTGCTGTGACGATGACAACCCGCACACCAGTTCCGCCCCGAACAATACGATCATCCAGGACAGATAGACCCACAACAGAAACAGCGGCACTGCGGCAAACGCCCCGTAGATCAGCTGATAGCTGGGGAAATAGCTGACATACAAGCCGAACAATTGCTTCGCCGTTTCGAAAAGCACAGCGGTAAACGTCCCACCTACCAATGCATGCCGCAGCGGCACTCGAGTGTTCGGCACAGCTGCATAGATCAATGTGAATGCCGCGACACTGAGCAACAGGGGCATCGCTTTTAAAACGGTGCGCGCGCCAATCAGCGCATGCGGGCCCGATATCAGCGACAACGAGGTGATATAGGTGCTCATGGCAAATCCCGCACCCAGCAGCAACGGGCCGAGACTAAGGATCGCCCAGTACAGCAGAAAGCTTGAGATCCCGCGGCGCGGTTGGCGCACCCGCCAGATCACGTTGAACGCCTTTTCGATGGTCAAAAGCATCATCAGCGCGGTTGCCATCAGAAACCCCACGCCGAACCAGGTCAGCTGCCTCGCCTGATCAGTGAAGGCGACCAGATAGTCCTGAATGGTAGCGCCCGTGGAAGGAATGAAGTTGCTGAAGATATATATCTGGATTTGCTCACCGATCCCCTGAAACGCAGGAATGGCGGAAAGCATGGCGAATGTCACCGTCATCATCGGCACCACCGCGAACAGGGTGGTATAGGTCAACGCGGCAGCGCTGTGTGGGCCGCGATCCGCGAGGAAACGCTGCACCAAGAAACGACCGAACTCCACAAAATCCTTGATCCGCTGTTGCATTCAATCCCCTCGGTGTCGGTGTCAGTCGCGATCGCCGAAACCCGGTTACCCGCAGGCCTGTAGCAAGTAAAAGCCTACCTTGGCAGACAGCCCTCCGCGACCACCGTTTCAAGCGCCACAGCTTTGAGGGTTAGAATGGCCACCTAAATTGGCGCGAAGCAACCCAAATGACCGAATTGATCCTTTACCACAACCCACGCTGTTCGAAATCACGAAGTGCCCTGGAACTGCTCGAACAACGCGGCCTCTCCCCTTCCGTCATCCGGTATCTCGAAACGCCTCCGTCGGCTGCTGAGCTCCAGCAGATACTTGCCAGGCTGGGCATCAGCCCACGCCAGCTGCTACGCAGCGGCGAGGAAGAGTACAAAACCCTGAACCTCGCCGACCCGACGCTCACTGATGGGCAGATCATCGACGCCATGGTCGCTCACCCGAAACTTATCGAACGGCCGATACTGGTAGCCGGTGATGTGGCGGTGATTGGTCGACCGCCGGAAAAGGTACTGGAGATCCTGCCATGAGTGCACCGTACGTCCTTGTGCTGTATTACAGCCGTCACGGGGCCACTGCGGAAATGGCCCGGCAAATTGCCCGAGGCGTCGAACAGGCAGGGCTTGAGGCACGATTGCGCACCGTACCGGCCGTGTCTGCCGAATGCGAGACGGTTGCGCCTGCGATTCCCGAGCATGGCGCCATTTACGCAACGCTGGATGACCTGAAGCATTGCTCCGGCCTCGCTCTTGGTAGCCCGACCCGCTTTGGCAACATGGCCGCCCCGCTGAAATACTTCCTCGACGGCACCAGCGGACTCTGGCTGACCGGCGAACTGGTCGGTAAACCTGCTGGCGTGTTTACCTCGACCTCCAGCTTGCATGGCGGTCAGGAGACCACGTTGCTGTCCATGCTATTACCCCTACTGCACCACGGCATGTTGCTGCTCGGCCTGCCGTACAGCCAAAACGCCTTGCTTGAAACTCGTGGCGGCGGCACCCCCTACGGCCCCAGCCACCATGCCGGAGCAGATGGCAAGCGTGCATTAGATGAGCATGAAATCAGTCTTTGCCGCGCACTGGGCCAACGCCTCGCGGAAACCGCCAAGCGTCTGGAGAATAACCGTGGCTAGAAAGCCGAAACCCCTGCCGTCGCTCGAATGGCTAACGCCACGGGTAAAAGTCAGCCGCGCGATCAGCCTGGTCAGTTTCATTGGGCTGGCCGTGCTATTGGTCGTGTGGAATCTGGCATTTGCTGACCTGCACGGCGCGCGCACCTGGGTGGTGGTCAGCATTCAGCTGATTCCGCTCCTTCTGGTGGCCCCTGGCATGATCTCCGGAAGCCCGCGCGCCCATGCCTGGACCTGTTTTATCGTCAATCTGTACTTCATTCAGGGCGTGCTTGCCGCTATCAACCCCGCCCGGATGGTATACGGCTGGCTGGAAGCAATCATCAGCCTGACGCTCTTCATAAGCGCCCTGCTCTATACCCGCTGGGCTTATCAGTACGGTCGCAAAGCGGCAGGTGAAAGCTGAGACGAGCAGGAGGCACAGCGAGGCGAGGCGCCAGGTTCTCAGGTAACGTTGGACAGCGTCGGTGGGCTGAAGCCCACCCTACTCCAGCAGTTCACCCCGGGTGAGCCGCATGACTACGTTTCGGTTCAGCTTGGCCGTGCTGACCTGCAAAGCCGGGCCGAACTCAACAGCCTGCTGCCAGCGTTCCTACCAGCCGAGCGTTTCCTTGAGAAACGGGATGGTCAGTTTGCGTTGCGCCTGGAGGGAGGCCTGATCCAGCCGGTCGAGCAACTCGAACAATGCGCTCATGCTGCGGGCACCGCGAGTGAGAATGAAGCGGCCTACATCGTCCGGCAGGTTCAAACCGCGGCGCGATGCTCGAAGCTGCAAGGCGCGCAGCTTGTCCTCATCCGAGAGTTCCTGCAGTTGAAACACCAGCGATAGACTCAAACGGGACTTGAGATCTGGAAGCTGTACAGCGATCTCTCGCGGAGAGGCATCGGCGGCGAGCAACAGGCGTCGACCGCTGTCGCGAAGCCGATTGAACAGATGGAACAAGGCTTCTTCCCACACCGGATCGCCCGCTATGGCATCCAGATCATCCAGACAGACCAGCTCGCTCTGTTCCAGATCATC
>Ga0222713_10005505_pt1 | contig 12275 bp, 15 predicted proteins | sample C33_649DmetaG_FD_165061 | JGI IMG/M metagenome (GOLD analysis project Ga0222713, IMG submission 165061) | Estuarine water microbial communities from San Francisco Bay, California, United States - C33_649D | ecosystem: Environmental > Aquatic > Marine > Unclassified | place: USA: California...
CTCGAGCGGCGGTTTCAGCCCGTGATGGTGGGCGAGCCCTCAGTCGAGGACGCCGTGGCGATCCTCCGCGGGCTCAAGGAGCGCTACGAGGTGCACCATGGCGTGCGCATCCAGGACGGAGCCCTGGTGGCCGCGGCGCGTCTGAGCGACCGCTACATCACCTCGCGCTTCCTGCCGGACAAGGCGATCGACCTCATCGACGAGTCGGCCAGCCGGCTGCGCATCGAGATCGACTCGGTGCCCGAGGAGCTCGACGTGCTGCTTCGCCGCATCATCCAGCTCGAGATCGAGGAGCAGGCGCTGCAGGCCGAGACCGATCCCGCGTCGGTGGAGCGCCGCGAGCGCGTGGCCCAGGAACTGGCCGACCTCCGTGAGGAGTCGGACGGCATGAAGGCCGCGTGGGAGGAGGAGAAAGCCTCCATCACGCGCATCCGCGACCTGAAGGACGACCTCGACCGCGCCCGTACCGAGGTGGAGCGGGCAGAGCGCGAGGCCGACCTCGAGGGTGCCGCGCGCCTGCGGTTCGGCACCATCCCCGAGCTCGAGCGCGGGCTCGAGGAGGCCGAGCGCGAGCTCGACGCAAAGCAGGCGGAGCACCGCATGCTGAAGGAGGAGGTCACGAGCGAGGACGTCGCCGAGGTGGTGGCGTCATGGACCGGGATCCCCGTGAACAAGCTCATGGAGGGCGAGACCGAGAAGCTCGTGCACATGGAGGACCGCCTGCACGAGCGCGTGGTGGGCCAGGACGAGGCCGTCGAGGCCGTGTCCAACGCCCTCCGCCGCGCCCGCGCCGGGCTCAGCGATCCCAACAAGCCCATCGGCTCGTTCATCTTCCTCGGCCCCACCGGCGTGGGGAAGACCGAGCTGGCCCGGGCGCTCGCGGAGTTCATGTTCGATGACGACCGCGCCATGGTGCGCATCGACATGAGCGAGTACATGGAGAAGCACACGGTGGCCCGCCTCATCGGCGCGCCCCCCGGCTACGTCGGGTTCGAGGAGGGCGGGCAGCTCACCGAGGCCGTGCGTCGCCGGCCGTACGCGGTGCTGCTGCTCGACGAGATCGAGAAGGCGCACCCCGATGTGTTCAACGTGCTGCTGCAGCTGCTCGATGACGGGCGGCTGACCGATGGCCAGGGCCGCGTCGTGGACTTCCGCAACACCGTGGTGATCATGACGTCCAACATCGGCAGTCAGTTCATGCTCGACGGCCTCGACGATGCGATCACGGAGGAGCGCGTGATGGGTGCGCTCCGCGACCACTTCCGCCCGGAGTTCCTCAACCGGGTGGATGAGATCGTGCAGTTCGGGAAGCTCACCCGCGGCGACATCGACCGCGTGGTGGACATGCAGATGGCCCGCCTCGACCAGCGGCTCGAGGAGCAGGACATCCGCCTCAGCCTGTCACCCGAAGCCCGGGAGAAGATCGCCGACGAGGGGTACGACCCGGCCTACGGGGCCCGGCCGCTCAAGCGCGTCATCCAGAAGCGGGTGCAGGACCCGCTCGCCCTGGAGATGCTCACCGGAGCGATCACGCCCGGCGACGACGTCGAGGTGGTTGTCGAGCACGGTGACCTCGTGATGCGACCGCGGGAGCGCGCCGCAGCGTAGGGGGCAGCCGGCGACCGCCTACCGGGAAAGCCACTTCGCGAGGCCGGCCACGGCCTCGTCGCCCATGCGGTTGAACGTGCCCTTGAGGAACGGCTCGGCCAGCTTCAGGGCGCCCTTCATGCCGAGGGCGGCCGTGTAGGTGATCTCGCAGCCGCCCGCCGGGGCGTCGCGGAAGGTGATCTCGTCGCGAGCGAACGCCTTCTCCCCGGTGCCCTCGATGACCATCCGCGTGGTCGGCTCCCACTCGGTGATCTCGTAGGTCATCGGCGTGCGCTTGCCGCGGAACTCGGCGACGATCGGGAACACCGTGCCGAGCCCCGGCCGGCCGGGGCCCTGCTGGCGCGACTCCACGAGGCCGGGGTCCCACTCCGACGCGCGGCCGAACTCCGCGACCTGGTGGAAGGCCGCGTCGCGGGGCATGGGGACGGTGACGGTGCGGGATACGTGGATCATGGGTTCCTCGGGCGCACGGCGCCAATCGATGCCACGAGCGCCACGATGGCGGCGGCCTGGGCGATGAACAGCCCGATGTCCCGGGCCAGGAATTCCGCGGGCCCCGGCGGGCGCACGAGGCGCCACGCCACGAGGGCCGTCGCAATGGTGGTGAGCACGACGCACGTCCATGCGAGCGCCCGGACGATGTCGGCGTCGATGGGAAGGAAGCCGCGCACGTCGAGCCACATGAGCGCGGCGGCGATGAGGGTGATGACGGCCGCGGCGAAGGCGATGCGGGCGAGCAGCGTGGCGTCCCAGCCCGAGGTGGCCTCGGGGGTGAAGGGCGGCGCGACGTCGGCTGTGTACCACGGCAGGAACACGCTGATCGTGAGGATGAGCGCTGCGATCGCTGTGATGGCGGGGACCGTCCCGCGATTCGCGTGCACTTGGGGCCCGGTACCCATGGGGTCATCCTATCCGCACGCTGATACGCTCAACGAGACCGGCAAGGACCCTAGGAGGACGGGTGCCGACCTACATCCTGCTCAGCACGCTCAGCCCCCACGGCGCGGGCACCATCAAGGCCAACCCGCAGCGCGTGAAGGAAGTGAACCAGGAGATCGAGCAGATGGGCGCCAAGGTCGTCCAGCAGTGGGCGGTCCTCGGGCCGTACGACTTCGTGAACATCGTCGAGGCCCCTGACGAGAAGGTGATCGCCCGCGTCTCGGTGGAACTCGCAGCGCGCGGCACGGCCCACTTCCAGACGTTGACCGCCATCCCGGTCGACGAGTTCCTCTCCCTCCTCAAGTAGCGCAATGGCCGCACGTCGGCGCGGCCTGATCATCGGCGCGGGGCTCGTCGGCCTCGCAGCGTCGCCCTTCGCCGCGCCGCTCCGTCAGGCCGTTCGCGTGCGCATCGAGCGCGCCCGCCGCAGGTCGCCCGACCCGGTGGAGCCCTTCCTCGAGGCGCCCTGCTACGCGCGCCCCGAGCCGGGCGCGGACGGTCGCCGGGGGGCCTAGGCGATGGCCCGCGGCCCCTGGCGCTGGGAAGTGCTGGTGCCCGCGCACCGCATCATCTTCGGCCTGCTTGGCGATGAGGTGGTGGAGAGCAGGGCGGCCACCACCCAGGGCACCTTCGCCGCCTACCGGCGCCTCGACGGCGCGGTGCCCGGGATGATCGCCTGGCCCAACACCCTGCTGCTCACGGGCCCTGAGCCCGTGGTGATCGATCCCGGCTACCAGACCCAGGGGGACATGCTCGACGGCGCCCTGCGCGCACGCGGCATCGCGCCGGGCGACGTGCGCACCGTCGTGATGACCCACCTGCACTCCGATCACCTGAGCGCGCTGCCGCAACTCCCCGGGGTCACCGAGGTGTGGGTGCACCGAGATGAGCTCGACACCCCGTGGGCGCGACGGCAGCGCGGCATCATCGACGACGTACCGATCGTGGTGATGGACGGCGCGGAAGGCGCGATACGTGATGGCCTGACGTGGTTCCACACGCCGGGGCACGCCCCCGGACACGTGGCGGTGGTGGCCGAGTGCCACGACGCCCGGGTCATCGCCGCGGGCGACACCCTCGGCCCCGACCCCGCGTGGTTCCGCGAGATGTCGGCGCCTGACGGGCTGGAAAACGCCGACCAGCACGTGGTCGCCTGGCGGATGATCCGCGAGCGAGCGCCGGCGCTCGTGGTTCCGGGGCACTACGCGCCCTTCGAGATTTCCTAGGCGCGCCGCAGGAAGGGACGGCGGCAGGGGGCGTCGAAAGGCGTTCCGTCAGAACCCGTCCAAGGAGCACCGGTGGACCTGCAGGGGATCTCGCGAGAGCAGAAGGAGATGGGCGCAGCCGTCTGCATGCTGCTGTTCATCATCTCCCTGTTCCTCAAGTGGCAGACCTTCGGACCGATCTCCGGATCCGGCGCCGACCTGGGCTCCTGGCCCCTCGCGCTGATCATGGCGCTGGTGGCCGGCGGCATCATGGCCGCGGACGGCCTGCGCATGGACATACCGCTGCGCCGCATCAACCCGATGTCGCTCGCCATCTACCTCATGTCGCTGCTCGTCTTCTACGTGATCGTCTTCATCCTGGCGATCGACGGGCTCTCGTATGGCGTGTGGCTCGCGCTCATCTTCTCGGTCATCGGGCTCGTCCTCACCTACTCGGTATACCGCCAGGACACCCGGTAACACCGCCGTTCGCGCGCCGAGCGCGAGCGTAGACTCACTTCGTGCCTCGCTTCGGAGCCCTCGAGCGCGTCGAGATCCTGGCCGCCATCCTTGGCGGGCTGTGGTGCGGTGCGCTCTTCCTGCCGTGGTTCGGCATGGGCGGCACCGAGGGCGACCTCACCGGCGCAAACATGATCGACTCGTCGTGGCTCCCGCTGGTGATCGTGGCCGTGGCATCGGCGCTGCTGCTGCTTGATGCCATCACCGTGAGCGGCATGCGGTCGCTGCCGGTGCCGGCCTTCAGCACCTTCCTCATGCCCATCGGGCTGTTCTACACGGCGCTGTTCATCCTGGCGGGCGACAACTTCATGTACGGGGCCTGGGTGGCCCTCGGCCTCTCGGGCGGCGCAGCGGTGCTCGCCGCCATGGCCTGGGCCATAGACCGGCGCGGCTAGAAAGGACGCCAGTGAATTACCTCAAGTCACTCGATCGCCGGGAGCGGCTCATCGCCGTGGCGATCCTCAATGGCGTCTTCATCATCAGCCTGTTCTTCGAGTGGGGCGCCGGCGGCGCCCGCGCGTGGGATGCCGACTCGGTCTGGCTGGCCTTCCTCGCCGCCCTGTTCGCGGGCCTCATCTCGCTGGCCGACGCCTTCGACTATGAGGTGCCGCGGCTCCCGGGCGCCGGCGTGTCGGCGTACCTCACCTCGATCACACTGGTCTACACGGTCGTCGCCCTCATGGACATCCGGGACCAGTCGTGGGGCATCATCGTCTCACTCATCGTCTCGATCGTCTCCACGTTCATCGCATGGGGCACGTGGAGGGCCGACCGGGCCTGATCCACCAGGAGGGATCATGGGCTTCACCGACAAGGCGAAGGACCTCGCCAGCAAGACCGCGGACGCAGCGCAGAAGGGCGCGAAGGACGCGCGCGACAAGGGCGAGAAGCTCATGCTTCAGCGCAAGCTGAACGCAACGGCCGAGGAGCTCGGGCATTTGGTGTACCGCCAGCATGAGGGAATGACGGGGCTGGACGACGAGGTGAACCGCCTCGTGTCCGAGATGAAGGCCCTGCACGCAGAGATCGACGCCATTCCCGTCTAGGTGACGCCGATGCCCGCATCCTCCCCGGCCGCGTGACCGCGCTCGCGTGGGTGATCGCCGCGATCGCGGTCGCCGTGGCCATCGGGGCGATCGTGGCGCTTCGGCGCCGCGTGAGCAGCGAGCCGGTCGCGCCAGACGCCGTGGAGCCTGCTGCGCAGGCAGATGCCGGTCGCCTCGACGCCGCCTTCGAGGCGCTTCCCACCACGGCGGTGCTGGTGGGCGCGGGGTCCGAGGTGGAGCGGGTCAACCCCGCGGCGCTCAGGGCCTTTCCCTTCCTTCGGACCGGCGTGAGCGTGCTCGAGGCATTCGGCGATCACCTGCTGGCATCGCGGGTGCGCGAGGCCCTCAACACCGGCCGCGACGACGAGTTCGAGCTGCGCCTGTTCGTGGAGGGCCGGCGCACCTTCCGCGCGCAGGTGGTGCCGTTCTCGGCCGACGGGGAGCCGGGTGCGGTGCTCACGCTCATCGACGCCACGCAGGCCGTGGCCTACCAGGACCTGCGCTCGCAGTTCGTCGCCAACGTCTCGCACGAGCTCCGCACGCCGCTCACCGGCCTGCGCGGAATGCTCGAGGCCCTGGAGGACCCGGAGATGCCGGCCGACATGCGCGCCGACTTCGTGGGCCGCTCGCGCTTCGAGACGGAGCGCCTCGAGGCCCTGGTGGACGACATCCTCTTCCTCTCGGAGCTGGAGGCGGCGCAGGGCGACCCGTCGGGTGACCGCACGGACATGGCCATGGTGGCGCGCGAGGTGGCGGCGGAGCTCGAGGGCGAGGCCGGCGAGCAGGGCGTGACCATCGTGGTGGAGGCCGGGGATGGGGCCATCACCCCGCTCACCGAGCGCATGGCGCACACCGTCGTGCGCAACCTGGCCGAGAACGCCGTGCGCTATGCGGGCACGGGGTCCACCGCCACGGTCCGCGTGGGGCGCGACCGGGACATGGTGGTGGTGGAGGTGCAGGACGACGGGCTGGGGATTCCCGAGAAGGATGTCCCGCACGTTTTCGAGCGCTTCTACCGCGCAGATCCGTCGCGCTCGCGCCGCCTCGGCGGCACCGGGCTGGGCCTCTCGATCGTCAAGCACATCACCGAACGGCTGGGCGGATCGGCCTCGATCACGTCCCGCGAGGGCTTCGGCACGATCGTCACGGCGCGCATCCCCGCGGCCGGCCCACCAGTGACCGACGTCCCCGGTGATCCCGGGCGGGGCTCCAGCGCCCGCCTGCGTTGGTAACGTCGCGCGCCGTGGCAATTCCGCTGATGGATATCCGGGCGCAATACGCGCCCCTGCGCGGCGAGCTCGATGCAGCTCTCGCCGAGATCCTCGACACCGGCGCCTTCATCCTGGGCCCCCGGGTGCGCGCCATCGAGGAGGCCGTGTCCCAGCGCCTCGACAACCGCCCGTGCGTGGGCGTGGCCAATGGCACCGACGCGCTGGTCATCGCGCTCCAGGCGCTGGGCGTAGGGCCCGGCGATGAGGTCATCACCACGCCGTACACCTTCTACGCCACGGCCGAGGCCATCGCGCGGCACGGGGCCACGCCGGTGTTCGTGGACGTCGAGCCCGTGGGCGCGTGCCTCGACCCCGACCTCATCGAGGAGAAGGTCACCGAGAAGACCAAGGCGATCATCCCGGTGCACATCTTCGGCCACGCCGCCTCGATGACGCCCATCCTCACCACGGCCGCCGAGAACAGCCTGTCGGTCATCGAGGATGCCGCGCAGGCATTCGGGTCGGCCGATGGGGAGTGGGCCGTGGGCACCATGGGCGACATCGCCACGATCTCGTTCTTCCCCACGAAGAACTTCCCCGGCATCGGTGATGGCGGGATGGTCGTGTGCAGCGACCCCGACCTCGGCGCCGCGGTGAAGCGCCTGAGGTTCCATGGCTCGGAGGACAAGGTCGTGTTCACCGAGGTGGGCTACAACTCGCGCCTCGACGAGATCCAGGCCGCGGCCGTGAACATCTTCCTGCCGCACGTGGATGATTGGAACGACCGGCGTCGGCAGGTGGCCGACTGGTATCGCGAGGCGGGGCTCGGCCAGCACGTCACGCTCCCCGAGGAGCGCGATGGGGTGCGCCACATCTACCACCTCTACGTGGTGCGCCATCCCGAGCGCGACCGCCTGCGCGAGCTGCTCGTGGAGGACGGCATCGGCGCCGTCGTCTACTACGGCACGCCCATGCACCTGCAGCCGGTGTTCGCGGGGCTGGGCTACTCGAAGGGCGACCTGCCGGTGGCGGAGGAGTGGGCGGACACCGGCCTCGCGCTGCCGATGCACCCGAACCTCACGCGCGAGCAGGTGGACGAGGTGGTCGCGGCCGTCGGCCGCGCCGTCGAGCGCATCTAGGACGACCGGGGGAGGCCCCATGCGGGTCTGGGTCGACTGCACCAACTCACCGCACGTGCTGATCTTCCGGCCGCTCATCCGCCGGATGCAGGAGCGCGGCCATGAGGTGGTCGTCACGTCACGCGACTTCGCGCAGACCATCGGGCTGCTCGACAAGTACGGCATCCCGCATCGCACCATGGGCGCGCACGGCGGCGGTGGCCTCGCGGGCAAGGCCCGGGCCATGACGTCCCGCTCGGCGCAGCTCGCGCGCATGGTGCGATCCGAGCAGTTCGACGTGGCCGTGGCGCACGGCAGCACCGACCAGCCCCTGGTGGCGCGCCTCGCGGGCATCCCGCAGGTGACGATGTTCGACTACGAGCACGCCGCGGCCATGCATCACTCCAACGGCCGGCTGGCATCACGGGTGCTCGTGCCGGATGCCATCCCCGAGTCGGCCCTCGTGCGCTACGGCATTCGCCCGCCGAAGCTCATCCGCTACCCGGGCCTCAAGGAGGAGTACTACCTCGCCGACTACCCGCCCGACCCCACGGCCGTCGTGGAGGAGCTCGGGCTCGACGAGGACAAGGTAATCGTGGTGCTGCGGCCGCCGCCGGAGGTCACGCTGTACCACCGCGGAGCATCCACCGATGTGTTCGCGCGCGTGGTGGACATGCTCGAGGCGCAGGCCGACCGCGTGCAGGTGGTGGCCCTGCCGCGCATTGACGAGCAGCGCCAGGCCCTTCGTGGCCGGGGGGTGATCGTGCCCGAGCACGCCGTGGACGGGCCGGGCCTGATCGCGGCATCTGACCTGGTGATCAGCGCCGGGGGCACGATGAACCGCGAGGCGGTGGCGCTGGGGGTGCCCGCCTACAGCCCGTTCGCAGGGCGCCTCGGCGCCGTGGACGCGCGCCTCATCGAGGAAGGGCGGTTGCACCGGCTGGACGATCCGGATGCGGTCGCGCTGGTCAAGAGGGAGCGCGAATCTGCGCCTCCCATGCGGGATCCGGAGATCCTCGTCGATCTGATCCTCGGTGCCTCTGCAACAGGGCGTGCGGGCATCCGGCGGCCCTCCAATAGAGTGGCGGGTCGATGAGCATGCGCATCGGCAGCCTCGCCCTGCGGGGATACCTGCATCGCCTCGGCCAGGTATCGGTTGATCTCGTCCTGATCGCGCTCGCCTGGTGGCTGGCGTTCGTCGTGCGCTTCGACGGCGACCCGCCCGGGCGCTACGAGCGACTCTTCCTCATCACTGTGGGCGTGGTGGTGGGCATCAAGCTCGTCACCTTCATCGCGTTCCGGCTCTACACACGCTGGTGGCGCTTCACCGGCATCCAGGAGCTCGAGCAGATCCTGCTCGCCTGCCTGGTGGCGAGCGGCCTGGTCACCCTCGCGCTCACGCTCTGGCGCCCCGATGGCTATGAGGCGGTGCCGCGAGGCGTGTTCGCGCTCGACTTCCTCTTCACCGTGGTGCTCATCGGCGGCGTGCGGTTCCTCGTGCGGTCGGTCATGGAGCGTGCGTCACGCGGCGCGGCCGTGGGCCCCGGCCGCCCGGTCATCATCTGCGGGGCCGGTAACGCTGCCAACTCGCTGCTGCGCGACATGCGCGCCAACGCCGCGCTTGCCTATACGCCGGTGGGGCTCATCGACGACGACCCGCGCAAGAAGGGCCTGCGCGTCGGTGGCGTCAAGGTGCTTGGCACCCGCGACGAGCTCCCGCGCATCCTTCGTGAGACGCGCGCTCGCGAGGTGATCATCGCCATGCCGTCCGCGCCAGGCGCCGTGCGCAAGGACATCGTCGAGCAGTGCCGCTCGGCGAACGTGCGGGTCACCACCCTGCCCGGCCTCCCCGAGCTGATGAACGGCGAGGTGTCGGTGCAGAAGCTGCGCGAGGTGCAGGTGGAGGATGTCCTCGGCCGCGCGCCCGTGGAGATCGACATGGCGCGCGTGGCGCGCTACCTCAACGGACGCCGCGTGCTCGTGACCGGTGCGGGAGGGTCGATCGGATCGGAGCTCTGCCGCCAGGTTGCCGCCGTGGGTCCGAGCAGCCTGGTCATCGTCGACCATGCCGAGAACAACCTCTTCGAGATCGATCTCGAGCTTCGCGACCGGGGCCACGCGCCCACGCCCGTGGTGGCCGACTGCCGCGACGCCGATCTCATGGAGCAGGTGTTCAGCGCGCACCGTCCCGAGATCGTGTTCCACGCCGCCGCGTACAAGCACGTACCGATGATGGAGATCAACCCCATCCAGGCGATCGCCAACAACGCGCTGGCCACCGCCACGCTCGCCGACCTCGCCGTGCGCCACGGCGTCGAGCGCTTCTGCCTCATCTCCACCGACAAGGCCGTGGAGCCCAAGACCGTGATGGGCGGCACCAAGGCGCTCGCAGAACGGGTGGTCGAGATGCATGGCCACGACGCCCGTACCCGCTTCGCCGCGGTGCGGTTCGGCAACGTGCTCGGCTCGTCCGGATCGGTGCTCCCGATCTTCCGGCGCCAGATCGCGGCGGGCGGTCCCGTGACGGTGACTCACCCCGACATGACCCGCTACTTCATGACGATCCCCGAGGCGGTGCAGCTCGTCATCGAGGCGACCGGCATCGCCGACGGCGGGGATGTCTTCGTGCTCGACATGGGCGAGCCGGTGCGCATCATGGACCTCGCCCATAACATGATCCGGCTCTCGGGGATGGAGCCCGGCCGCGACATCCAGGTGGAGGTCACCGGCGTGCGCCCGGGCGAGAAGCTGCACGAGGAACTCTTCAACCTCGATGAGGAGGTGCGCCCCACGCGGTACGGCGGCATCCTCCGCGCCACGCGCCCGGCCCTCGACCCCGCGGTGCTCTCCGAGCGGATTACCGCCTTGCGGGGCGCCGTGGTGGCCGGTGACCCCGTCCACGCGTCAGACGCCCTGTGGGCAACGCTCCGCGCCGGCAGGGAGCGGCTGCCGTCCGGCGAACCTGAGGACGTGCCGGCAATCGACGAGGGAGACGCACGATGAGCACTGCAGCCGTGACCACGCTGACAGGGCCCGACATCCTGCCCGCGGGCTGCGTGCACGTGCGCCCGGGCGGGGTGCTCTCACGCGTGCGCCGCACCTGCACCACGCACAAGTGCGAAGCCCAGTGCGTCGGCCGGTCTTCCGACGGCGATGGCCTCGTGTACTGGTGCGCCGAGGGGCGGCACCACATCACGTCCGACAAGAGGTAGACCTCTCTCCGTGCGGGGCCTGTACGGCCGGGGGTGGGGGACATCGCCCTCCTCCCTTCTGAACGGTCGATCGGACGATGTCCCCCACCCCCGGCCTGCGCTGCCCCCTCGCCGTGGCGGAGCGCAGGGGTGACACCACCCCTCCGAACCCCGCGATAAGGTGCGCTTATGGACCTGCGGCAACTGCTGACGCTCCGGATGGTGGTGGACAAGGGCTCCTTCTCGCATGCTGCGGAGGAGTTGGGCATCTCGCAGCCAGCGGTGTCGTTCCAGATCAGGGCACTCGAGGAGCGCATCGGGCAGAGGTTGCTCGACCGCAGCGGGCGCCGGGTGACCCTCACCGACGCCGGCCGCGTTGTGGACGCCCATGCGCGCCGGCTTCTGGCGCTCGAGGAGGAGATGCTCCGCGACGTCGCGGGGCTGTCCGACCACCTGTCCGGGCCGCTGGTGCTGGGATCATCCACGGGCCCGGGCGAGTTGCTGCTGCCGCATCTCCTCGGGGGCTTCAAGCGCGAGAACCCCGAGGTGGAGGTGTCGCTCGTGGTGCAGGACACCCAGACCGTGTGCGACCGCGTGCTGGATGATGAGATCGAGCTCGGGGTGGTGGGCGCCGCCCGGCCGCACCGGGGGCTCGTGTTCGAGCCCTTCGTACGCGATGAGCTCGTGGTGATCTGCCCGCCGGATCATGCGCTCGCGAAGAAGAAGCGCATTGCGCTGGCCGATCTCGCGGCACAGCCGCTCATCCTGCAGCAGCGCGGGTCGGGCGTGCGCGCAGTGCTCGAGTCGGCGTTCCGCGCCGCCGGAATCCGCATGCGCGACCTGGACATCACGCTCGAGCTCGGCCTTCAGCAGTCGGTGCGCGTGGCGGTGCTCGATGGCCTCGGTATCACCGTCATCTCGCGCCTCGCAGTGGAGCGAGATCTGGCGGAGGGGCGCCTCGTGGCCGTGGAGGTGGAGGGCGCGGTGCTGGCTCGCGACTTCTCGCTGGTCCGCCACGCAGGCCGCACTCCGAGCAGGGTGAGCGAGGGGTTCGTGGCGTATGCGGCCGAGCACCTCGGCGACCTCGTGCCGCCCGCCGGCGGACCGGCCGCGCCTGCGGAGCCCGGGGATTCGTGACGACTGCGGACGGGCGTTGCGACGTTCTGGTCGTGGGCTCCGGCGGAGCGGGCATGAGCGCCGCGATCGCCGCCCGCGAGGCCGGCGCGTCGGTGATCGTCATCACGAAGTCGGCGCTCGGGGCATCGAATACCGGTCGCGCCCAGGGGGGCATCCAGGCCGCGATCGGCGCGGACGACACCACCGAGGATCATTTCGAGGACACCCTGTCGGCGGGCCACGACGACGGCGATCCCGCGCTCGTGCGCACCCTCGTGGAGGGCGGCCCCGACGCCATCGCCTGGTTGGCCTCGATCGGCGT
>Ga0222713_10005511_pt1 | contig 12267 bp, 15 predicted proteins | sample C33_649DmetaG_FD_165061 | JGI IMG/M metagenome (GOLD analysis project Ga0222713, IMG submission 165061) | Estuarine water microbial communities from San Francisco Bay, California, United States - C33_649D | ecosystem: Environmental > Aquatic > Marine > Unclassified | place: USA: California...
GAAAAAGCTACAAAAAAGTTCCACTGTTTGGGTATGACAGACGGCCCTAATGAGATTTCATTACTCAAACCATTTCACAAATACATTGCATCGTGGGATTCGAGTGCTGCAGTGTGGGCTGGATTGAATGGTATAATGTTTGATAATTCACCGACAGGTTTGATTGACGGCAAGTTTGAGAAAGAGGTTGATTTTGATTTCTCTCTACCAACCACAGATCCAAAACATTCTATTACGTATTCAAATATTCAATACATTGACAAATTGGCAAGGAGCGAGTAAATGTTTAAATATGATGAGGATAAAATCCTAGATGAAGTTAAAGATTACATAGAGTCAACATATGGCCAGCACTATGTTTCACAAGGCAACTCTCAACTAATTGATATCATTAACGATGACGATCTTGAGAGTTTTGCAAAGGTAAGTGCAATGAAATACATTCAACGATATGGCAAAAAAAGTGGAAAGAACAGGAAGGATCTGTTGAAGGCCGTGCATTATTTGGTTATGATGTTAAGAATTGATGAAGATAGGAGGATTGATTAATGAAACATATTATGGGGCCAGAATCAAAATCAACACTGACAAATGTACAGGCTGGTGATGTGCAACCGAATGCTGTTGATCTTCGATTGGGAAAAATTTTCCTTATCAAGCCAGAAGTATTTTTGATTGATGAGGAGCAAAAGAAGCATCGTGGGACTATTGAACTTCAACCAACTGCTGATGGTTATTATCAGCTTGATGTTGGTCATTATGAAGTTGTGATGGAGAATATTATTAATGTGGGTGAAGGGGAAGCTGGTTGGGTTATTACTCGTTCCACTTTGAATCGTAATGGGGTATTTTTGACATCTGGATTGTATGATACTGGTTATCATGGTGTGATGGCTGGGGTGATGCATGTTTCTGTTGCACCGATGAGAATCAAGCCAGGTACAAGAATTGGTCAATATTTGTCGTTCAATGCTGAATCGCTTTCAAAATATGATGGTTCATATGGTATTGGTAAAGAACACGATAAAAAATACGGGAGTTGATTATGGAATTGAAAGTTGAAATATCAGATCTACAAAAGAAGAAATTGTTTGTTGCAACACCGATGTATGGTGGTCAATGTGCAGGCATGTATACTCGATCAATTGCTGATCTTGCTGCTTTGTGTGCAAAATATCAAGTACAACTACAATTGTATTTCTTGTTTAATGAGTCGCTGATTACACGTGCACGAAACTATTGTGCAGACGAATTCATGCGATCAAATGCAACACATATGATGTTTATTGATAGTGATATTGGTTTTGATCCTAATGATGTTATTGCATTGATGGCTTTAATGACAGAGGAATCAGAATATGATGTTATTGGTGGCCCATATCCAAAGAAATGTATTTCATGGGAAAAGATCAAGCAAGCAGTAGACAAAGGGGTTGCAGATAAAGATCCTAGTGTTCTTGAGCGGTTTGTTGGGGATTATGTATTCAATCCTAAGAGTGGCCAAAATGAAATTCCGCTAGGCAAACCAGTCGAAGTGAGGGAGATTGGTACTGGTTTCATGATGATTCGTCGTCGTACATTTGAGGAATATGCTAAAGCTTTCCCACTACAATCATATAAGCCTGATCATGTTCGTACAGCTGCTTTTGATGGTTCTCGAGAGATTATGGCATATTTTGACTGTATCATTGATCCTGAATCTAAGCGATATTTGTCAGAAGACTATATGTTCTGCTACAATGTTCAGAATGCTGGAATGAAAGTTTGGTTTTGTCCTTGGATGAAATTACAACATGTGGGATCATATGTGTTTGCTGGTAGCTTGGCTGATCTTGCTTCGATTGGTGCATCTGCTACTGCCGATGCTGGAAAGCTGGGTAAAAAATAATGGATAACAATGTTAATGAAAAACTTATTGATAGAGAGCATATTGAGAGTTTGCAAACTGAGCTAAACGAATTGATAATGAATAATACTGATTCCACAAAATCGTTGCTTCACGTGGCTAGCGTATTGTTCTCAAGTGCAATTAAATGTTACACGTTTGTATTGGGTGAGGAAGGTGTTGTAAGATTCTTAAAAATGACTTTGAACGACATAGAATCAAACAAAAACAATTTACACTAAGCAGGAGTTTATATTATGAAATTGAGTGGAAGAACTGTACAACTGTTGAAGAATTTTTCTTCGATAAACAAATCAATTGTTATTCGGAGAGGAAATACTCTTTCAACAATCTCACAAAACAAGGAAATATTAGCAAGGGCGACCATACCAGAAACTTTTGAAAGATCGTTTGGGATCTATGAACTACCGAGACTACTTGGTATTTTAACGTTGTTTGATGAACCTGATATTCAGTTTGAAACAAATCATTTGAAAGTTGTTGAGGGTAAACAGTCTATTAGTTACTACTATACAGACGAACAAATGATTGTTGCACCACCAGATAAAGATATCTCACTAAGCGAACCTACGATCAGTTTTAACCTAGATCAAAACATATACGCTGCACTAATGAAGGCTCTTAATGTAATGCAACTACCTTCGATCGGTGTTGTTGGTAACAAGAACAAGATTATGTTGACGGCGATGGATGCTGAAACAAAGTCAACCAATGACTCGTATCAGGTAGAGGTAGGGGAAACAGAGCATGAGTTTAAAATGGTATTTAAGGGTGAGCATTTTAAGATGTTGCAGGATAATTATAATGTAACAATATCTGCCAATGGTATATCAAAGTTTGTTGGAACAGATGTCCAATATTGGATTGCTCTTCAAAAGAAAACATCTACCTTTGTAAAGTGAGATTGATATGATTCGTGATGAATTTACGTGGACTGAGAAATATAGACCTAAAACTGTCGAGGATTGTATTCTTCCTACCTCGTTGAAAGAAACATTCCAACAATTTGTCAACATGAAGAATGTGCCAAATTTGTTGTTGTGTGGTCGGGCTGGTGTTGGGAAAACGTCTGTAGCTATTGCTATGCTGGAAGAGCTTGGGTGTGACTATATCATTATTAATGGTTCTTTGAATGGTAATATTGACACATTACGTAATGATATTCAATCGTTTGCATCAACTGTTTCATTGACGGGTGGTAGGAAGTATGTAATATTTGATGAAGCAGATTATTTGAATCCTCAATCAACTCAACCAGCATTGCGCAATTTCATGGAGGAGTTTAGTCAGAATTGTGGTTTCATTTTAACTTGTAATTTCAAGAATAGAATTATTGAGCCTCTACATTCACGTTGTAGTGTTGTTGATTTTAAGATTGAAAACAAAGAAAAGCCTAAACTAGCAAACGAGTTCTTCAAGAGGGTTGTAGAGATTCTTTGTGCTGAGAGTGTTGAGTTTGAAGAGAAGGCTCTTGCAACGCTAATCACCAAGCATTTTCCTGATTGGCGCCGTGTTCTTAATGAACTTCAACGTTATTCTGCTACAGGGAAGATTGATGTAGGTATTTTGACTTCAATGAATGATGAATGTTTCAAGGCGTTGATTGATCATTTGAAGCAGAAATCTTTCACAAATGTTCGAAAGTGGGTTGGTGAGAACAGTGATGTTGAGAGTGCCGTGATATTTCGTAAGTTTTATGATCAGGCATCGGACGTATTACAACCTGCTAGCATCCCACAACTCGTGTTAATTATCGGTGAATATCAATACAAGGCAGCGTTTGTTGCTGATCAAGAGATTAATCTTGTTGCATTTTTCACTCAGGTAATGGTTGATTGTGTGTTCAAATGACACCATTCGACTTCATAAACTCAATCAACCAATCAAAAAATAATCTAATAAAGGATAGTGATAACAAAGAGTTAGCAGAGAAACTGTACAAACCATATATTGTGAACAAGGGATTATCATATTTTCAGGACACAATAATGTTTTGCAATGAAATGAATCGTTTAAATCACCTGGATAACAAACTACAGTATGAGTTTTTCCTAAATAGTATACGGCCATTGAGGCGTTATGCGAAATGGGTTAAAAAGGTAGATAGTGACGATTTTGATGCTGTACAGGAATATTATCAATTAAACAATGATAAAACAGAGCAGGCGTTGTCGTTACTTTCTCGTGAACAAATAAACCTTATAAAATTAAAATTACAAAAAGGTGAAACATGAATATAGAAAGTTTGGTTGAGGTAACGCTAGCAGATCAAGATTCGTTTCTTAAAGTCCGCGAAACTCTAACAAGAATTGGTGTAGCATCAAGAAAAGACAAAAAGCTTTTTCAAAGCTGCCATATCCTACACAAACAAGGCAAATATTACATTGTACATTTCAAAGAATTGTTTGCTTTGGATGGTAAACCATCCAATTTCTCAGATGAGGATATTGGAAGAAGAAATACAATTGCTAGTTTGTTAGCTGAGTGGGGATTAGTTACATTGGTTAATCCTTCGAAAACATCGGAGAACAAGGCTCCATTGAGCCAAATCAAAGTAATTGCACATAAAGACAAGAATGATTGGGAGCTTGTTGCTAAGTATAATATTGGTAAAAGATAATTAGGAGATTTATTATGGATTTTGCTATGAATTTAGAGATGGTTGATGGTGTGTTGAAAGTTAGTGGTAAGGCAGCAGAAAACGGTAATGTGAAAGAGTTTGGACGTGATTTCACATTGCTACCAAAGAAAAAAGGTCTCGAAGGCGATAGCATAGACTATAATGTATTGCAGAATGCTGCAAGCAATATTAAGGATGTGCCAGGCATCGTATGTGAAATTGGAACGAGACGTGGGGGAAGCTTGGCAGTTATTATTAACGGTTTGTTGTCATCGAAAGATTTCAATCGCAACATTGTCTGTATTGATCCTTACGGAAACATTGACTATGAGCCTGGTGAATTGGAGAAGCGTGAAAACTTGAAGCTTGATTACACAAATGATATGCGTAATGAGGCAATGGCAAACATCTACCAGCACATCCAAAATCATCCTGTCAATGTTGTTTTTATGTGCATGGAAGACCAAGAATTTTTCAAACGATTTGACAGCGGTGTTCCTTTCTATAGCAATTATAAAACAATCGAAGAAAAATATGCTTTGGTGTTTTTTGATGGCCCACACACAATTCCTGCTTTAATGAAAGAGGTAGAGTTTTTTGAGCCTCGTTCTTCTGTTGGTGCAATGTGGGTATTTGATGACCTGGAATTGTATCCACACGACACTCTTGAGCAGTGGATTCTTGACCATGGTTTTGTTTTGGTCGAAAAAACAGCACGCAAAGCAAGTTACAAAAAAATCTAATCTGAACTTTTATAAAAAAGAGTGCAGGAAAAATGTTGTAACACAACATTTAATTCCTATATAATATCAGCGATTGCCGAAAGGGATCGCTGATTTTTATTTAACTTGCTTAATAAGGAGAAAAACATGGGAAATATCAAAACGTTAGCACACGCATTTGGACAAGACTGGGCAAAAGAATTTGAGCCGTTCTTTGTAGGATTCGATAATCACTTTGATAAGCTGACTAAGATTCATGATGAGTTTGCAAAAAATATTCCAAACTATCCTCCCTACAACATCAAAAAAGTTGACGAGGACAAGTATGTAGTGGAGATTGCAGTTGCTGGTTTTGCAAAACAAGATATTGAAATCACATTGGAGAACGGTAAACTAATTGTTAAAGGCAACATGAACGAAGACGATAAGAATTATCTGTTTAAGGGAATTGCAACCCGAGCCTTCACACGAACGTTTGCTTTGACAGATACGATAGAGGTCAAGAATGCTGATCTCATTAATGGAATGTTGAAAATTTTCTTGGAGAATATTATTCCTGAGCATAAAAAGCCGAAGAAGATTGATATTGGTAATGGCGGGGAAAAAACATCAGAACAACTATTAACGGAGTAGAAATGAACATACTAACAAAGGTTATGCAAAAGATTGCAAACTTTCTTGAAATTCTGCAAGAAGCTCGACAGCTCGAGATTGATTGTAAACGTAAGTATAGAATGCTGTAACAGAAAAAGGGCCGAAAGGCCCTTTTTTGTTGACCTTTTAATATTATTGTGAGATACTACATAGATCTTTAAAGTGAGGGTTGTAATGAAATTTTATACAAACGTTAGCTATGATATGCGCCGTGACGTATTCAACATTCGGGAATACGATAACGGAAAGCGCAAAGTACGCACAGTACCATGTAAACCATATGTGTATGTAACATCACCCAAAAAATCACAATATAGAACACTTGACGGCAAACCAGTATCTAAGCTGGTTTTCGATTCGCGAAAAGAACTAATTGAATTCACAGACACACATACCAACATATCGAATTTTCAATATTTTGGACTAGGTCAACGTGCGTTTGAACTAATCCATTGTTTTATTAATGATGAATACCCTGGCACCCTAGACTACGACTTCAGTATCCTTTCTGTTGTTGTGCTTGATATTGAGACCGACTCAGAAGGTGGTTTTCCTGACCTCGAAACGGCAAACAAAGAGGTGACAGCAATTACAATTCGTAAAGGTGATAAACGCATTGTACTCGGTACTAAACCATACACAAACTCAGATGACAATATTAGTTATTATAAATGCAAGAATGAGGTTGACTTGTTAGAGAAGTTTTTGGTTGTGTGGAAATCAAGTCAATTTTCTCCTGATATTGTGACTGGTTGGAATATTGAAATGTTCGATATTCCGTATATGTACAAACGAATTGGTCGTGTTCTTGGGGAAGAAAAAGCCATTGAGCTTTCACCATTTCTTCGAGTCGAACAAAGAAAGTTTAAAACAACGTTTGGCGATCAAGTTGTATATCATCCAGCCGGTATTGCAATACTTGACTATCTGTCCCTTTACAAAAAGTTTTCGTACACACCACAAGAAAGCTATAAACTTGACCATATAGCATTTGTGGAGCTTGGTGAAAAGAAGCTTGATTTCAGAGCTTTAGGATACGAAACGCTAGATGAATTCTACAAGAAAGATTTTCAAAACTTCATAAACTATAACATCAAAGACGTTGATCTCGTTTTCGATCTTGAGCAAAAGATGAAGTTGATTGAGCAAGTATGTGCACTGGCTTATGATGCTAAAGTGAATTTAGTTGAAGCTCAAACTACAGTGCGTATGTGGGATATTATTATCCACAACCACCTTCACAGCAAAAACATTGTTGTTCCATTCTTTGACCCCTACAATTCCCAACAAGAAGAGAAGGTTCAAACAACAATTCAGGGTGCATATGTGAAAGATCCGCTGGTTGGCATGCACAAATGGGTTGTATCGTTTGACTTGAATAGTCTATATCCGCATTTGATTATGCAATACAATATTTCTCCTGAAACGTATGCAGGAAGAATTAACAACATCGATGTCGGTGAATTGATTGAGGGAAAGATATATGATGAAAAGATACAAAAGGAAATCAAATCAAAAGACGTAACATTTTGTGGTTCCGGTTGTATGTTTGATAAAACCCGACAGGGCTTTTTACCGGAGCTGATGAAGAAGATGTATGACGATCGTGTTGTGTGGAAAGCAAGAATGCTAGAAGCCAAACGTAAAAATGAAAAAAACCCTACAATCGAGTTGCGAAACGAGATTGCGAGATGTCATAATATGCAGCTTGCAAAGAAGATTCAATTGAATAGTGCTTATGGTGCTTTGGGTAATCAATTTTTCCGGTGGTATGACCGCAAGTATGCTGAATCGATTACATTGTCTGGTCAGCTCGCTATTCGTTGGATGGAAAAACATATCAACGAGTGGTTGAACGAAAAGATTGGGACAGACAATGTTGATTATGTTATTGCCTGTGATACTGACTCAATGTATATTAATCTTGAAAGATATGTTAATAAGTTTCATGCAGACAAAACAAACGAAGAGATGATTAACATTCTTGATGAAGAATGTAGTAAAATGTTTGAGCCTTATATTGACGAGACATATGAAAAATTGGCTAGTCTTGTAAATGCCTATGATCAAAAGATGAAAATGAAGCGTGAGGCAATTGCAGATAAGGGTATTTGGACAGGTAAGAAACATTATATTCTCAATGTATATGATAATGAAGGAGTACGTTTCAAAGAGCCTAAATTGAAGATGCAGGGTATTGAAGCAATTCGTTCTTCAACACCAGCTGCGTGTCGAGAAAACATCAAGAAAGCTCTTGAAATTATCATGAAGAAAGATGAGGATAGTGCTATTGAATTTATTGATAATTTCAGGGAAGATTTTCATAAGCTGCCGTTTGAAGATATTGCTTTCCCTCGTTCTGTACAAAACATTAATAAATGGTATGTGAATGGTCAAATTATATCAGCTTGCCCGATAAATGTTCGAGGTAGTATCTTATACAACAATTTCATTAGAGATAATAATCTTGAAGCTAAATATAATTTAATAAACAATGGTGACAAGATCAAATTTACATACATGAAGCAGCCAAACCCATTGCGTAGCAATGTTATTGCGGCCCCGGGATTTCTTCCACCTGAAATGAACATTGACAAATATATTGATTACAATGTTCAGTTTGAGAAATCATTTCTCGAGCCACTACGAACAATTATGAATGCTATTGGGTGGAAAACAGAAAAGAGTTACACAATAGAGGACTTCTTTGTATGAGTAAAAAGTTTAACATTTCTATCGACGATGCGTATGACGACTTTGGTTTCTCAGCAGTTAGTGAAGATGAACTCAAGGAGATTGAGAGAAAGCTCCATGTAGATCTTCAGGCAACCTCATCGCAGCTCAAAGATGTGACAGAAACATATCAAGAAAAGCTAGAGACGTTGTATAAACTAATTATGCCATTGTTGTTGAACTTACAAAAAAATCCTGATAAAGAATATATTTTTTGGCCAAATAGGGCACAGAAGGTGAAAGAGTTTGTCAAAAAGATAGATGATCTGATTGATGATTAATTACGCTCTTTTACTAATTGCCTTAACAGTAGCATCTGTTGCAGGTTATTATTCAATAATAGGACTTACAACAATTTTCTCTGGTGCATTTTGGCCAGTTGTTGTCATGGCTACATCACTGGAGGCTGCAAAAGTTGTTTGTACTTCATGGTTACAAAAGAATTGGAAAACAGCGCCAGGTGTAATTAAAATGTATTTGACTAGTGCTGTGGTTGTTGTTTCGTTTATTACTTCACTAGGAGTTTTTGGTTTTTTGTCAAAAGCTCATATTGAAACAACAACAGCGATAGGTACATCGGCGATTGAAATACAAACAATTGAGAAACAAGAAGAGATCACAAAAGCTCGTTTAGCTTATCTTTTGAAAAAGGCTGGTGATGATCCGGACAAAATTAGTAGAACAACAGATCAATTAATTCAACAGACACAAAAACAGCTTGTCGAATTAAATCAGAAGAAGTTGCCTTTATTACAAGAAAATAGTAAGATGGAGGCTGAAGTAGGTCCGTTGAAATATGTTGCTGAGTTAATTTACAGTAAAGCAGATAAGAATACATTGGAGTCTGCTGTACGTGCAGTTATTATTCTTATTGTGTTAGTGTTTGATCCATTGGCGTTGATGATGATATTAGCAGCTAATCATGGTTTTGCAGAGATGAGAAAGAAGAAGGAGCCGGAGATTATTGGAGGGCCAGTTCCTAGTGTTCCGAATGAAGATTTGAGTTGGATTGAACAGATAAAGAACCGACCATTGTTTGGTTCAAAAAATGTAACTATAGGTAAAGATAAAATACATAACATGTGAGGTGATAAATGAGTTTTTTCAGAGATTTGATTAAGGAAATTGCAGATGAAGATACTTCTATGGCCAGTGACGGCGTTGGTAGTGCTGAGTTTGGGGGTTTTATTGATACTGGTAGCTACATGCTCAATGCTATTCTCTCGGGTAGCATCTATGGTGGCGTCCCTGATAATAAAGTTACTGCTTTTGCAGGCGAGTCCGCTACTGGTAAAACTTACTTCGTTCTTGGGGTCGTCAAATCTTTCCTCGACGCAGACCCATCGGCCGGAGTAGTATATTACGATACTGAGGCTGCTGTAACGAAGTCGATGATGGAAGAACGTGGAATTGATACATCGAGAGTTATTATTTCAGAGCCTGATACGATTCAGAAATTTAAAACACATGCATTGAAAATGTTGGATGCATATGATAAGCAACCAGAAGACAAACGTCCACGAATGATGTTTGTTTTAGACAGTCTTGGACTTCTATCTACCACAAAGGAGATGGAGGATTCAATGGAGGGAAAAGAAACACGTGATATGACGAAATCACAAATGATTAAGGCAGCATTTCGTGTTCTGACTCTCAAGTTAGCAAAGGTCAAAGTGCCGATGCTTGTTACTAACCATGTCTATGAGGTAATTGGATCTTATGTCCCAACAAAAGAACTCGGTGGAGGAACAGGACTTAAATATGCTGCCAGCACTATTGCAATGCTCTCAAAAAAGAAAGAAAAGGATGGAGATGAAATTGTTGGAAACATCATCAAAATCAAAACATACAAGTCAAGACTTTCGAAAGAGAACAGGGACGCAAGTGTGCTACTTACTTACTCCAAAGGACTAGACCGTTATTACGGTTTGTTGGATCTTGCGGAAAAGTATGATATATTTAAGAAAGTATCAACACGATATGAACTACCTGATGGTTCTAAGGTATTTGGTAAAAATATCAACGAAGAACCAGAAAAGTATTACACTGTTGATGTGTTGAAACAAATTGATGAGGCGGCTAAAAAAGAATTTAAATATGGAGTTTAAATGATAGAGAATTTGATTTTTGAGAACTTGGTTTATAATGAGCAGTATGCAAGAAAAGTTTTACCGTTCCTTAAACATGAATATTTCCAACAGCCAATAGACAAAGCGCTTTTTCAATTAATCGAAAAGCATTTTGTTGCTTTCAATACATGTCCCACAAAAGATGTTCTCAACATTGAGCTAGAGAAAGTTAATACACTTTCTGATGAACAATATAAAGAGGCATTGAATACAATATCGTCGTTCAACCAAGGGCATCAGAATCTCGATTGGTTAGTTAGTTCGACAGAATCATTTTGTCAAGATAAGGCTATCTATAATGCAGTAATGGAATCGATTAGCATTATAGATGGAAGGCAAACAAAAAAAGATAAAGGATCCATTCCAGGTCTATTATCTGATGCATTAGCTGTTTCTTTTGATAGCAACATTGGCCATGATTTTATTGACGACAGTGAAGATCGGTTTGCGTTGTATCATGATGTACAACCTAGAATCCCGTTTGATCTCGAATATTTTAATATAATCACGAAAGGTGGATTGCTCGATAAAACTTTGACTGTGTTCCTTGCTGGAACCGGTATCGGTAAATCGTTAGCAATGTGTCACCTTGCTGCATATAATCTTATTGCTGGCAAAAATGTATTGTATATTACATTGGAGATGGCAGAAGAGAGGATTGCAGAACGAATTGATGCAAATCTTTTGAATGTTGCTGTTGATGAGTTGGCAATGTTGCCTAAAGACACTTACTTCAAGAAAATCCAAAAAATTAAAGAAAATACCCCTGGACGCTTGATTATTAAGGAATATCCTACAGGTTCTGCGGGATCAAATAATTTTAGGTTTTTAATCAACGAGTTAAAGTTGAAAAAGTCTTTTATACCGGATATTATCTATATTGATTATCTAAATATTTGTATGTCATCGCGAATCAAGCATTCAGCGAATGTTAATAGTTACTCATATATTAAGGCAATAGCTGAGGAGCTTCGTGGTTTAGCGGTTGAGAATAAGTTACCGATTGTCACAGCTACCCAGGTTACGAGAAGTGGTTTTACGAGTAGTGACATTGGTCTTGAGGATACCAGTGAGAGTTTTGGATTGCCTGCAACGGCTGATTTGATGCTTGCTTTAATTTCGACTGAAGAGCTTGCAGGTTTGAACCAGATAATGGTGAAGCAATTGAAAAGCCGATATAGTGATATTAATAAAAATAGGAGGTTTGTAATAGGCATTGATAGGGCAAAGATGAAGTTGTACAATGTTGAGCAATCTGCTCAAGAAGACATTGTAGACGATGCACCGGTATTTGATCAAAGTAAAACAGGTGCAGTAATCAATGCTGAGAGAAAGTTTAAACCTACCGTATTTGAGGATTTCAATTAATGGATTATATCTTTGGACAATTAGTTAGATTACTTTTCCTATGTATTCTTGTACCACTTGGTTCGTTAATGGTTATCACAACACATTTGTTTTCCTGTGCTGTTGATCTTGTTAATTTGCCAGTAAATATTAACG
>Ga0222713_10005512_pt1 | contig 12264 bp, 24 predicted proteins | sample C33_649DmetaG_FD_165061 | JGI IMG/M metagenome (GOLD analysis project Ga0222713, IMG submission 165061) | Estuarine water microbial communities from San Francisco Bay, California, United States - C33_649D | ecosystem: Environmental > Aquatic > Marine > Unclassified | place: USA: California...
TGTGTATGCATGCTCACAGGTGAAACCAAAATGACTTTATCTTTGAACATGTAATTTAGAAGTACCTCAATATTTGTAAACCCCCCAGGTGGTTGTCTTTCTATGAGTATAGTTTCAGCTGCATCAAATATGAATTTGTGATCTTCTACAAATAAAGGAATGAGATCAACAATGTCATTTGAGTGAATGTATTTGTAGTCTTCAAGACTTACCTTCTTCATGAACTCTACATCTACCTTCGGACCTTTACCACATTCAGCGAGGACAAGTCCCATATTATGATATCCAATATCTATGGCGAGCACCTTCATGTCTTTATCTGAATAATATTCCTTAACTATTATAAATGAAGATAAAGAACAGGACGAAAAATCAACTTTTATGGTTCGCTGTCATTGTACTTGCTCTCGTTTTGGGATACATGTACTATAACCCCAAGGTTGTCGAAGTTCCAGTGGAAGTACCCGTGATGCCAGTTCCCCCAAGACCAATGGAGAGACGAGAAAGGCGCCGCGAACCCGAGTTCAGAGGTCCACCCATCAAGCAGTACAAACCTGGTTTTATGCAACAGATGGGTATTCTCGTGGGTGCTGGAGAAGAGACTCTCCCCCTCTACGGTAAAGAGGTCAGAGGACGCCGGGATCGTTATCATTACTACACCACGACGGGTGGTGAAAACTTATACCCAGTTCCTATCACGCACAACGCGCGTGATTGTATGGAAGATATTGGATGTGAAGAGATATATGGGAATGAAACAGTTTCAGTGACTGGTAAAACTGGTTCATACACAGTGAATATGTACAGAACGGATGATTTCTTCTAAACTATTCCGATTTACGAGTAAAACGATCATAAGTATCCTTAGTTAACATCACAGATGAGCAACAACTCGAGAAACAACACGCAGCCAACATCATCATGATAGGTGGTGCTTTAAATGGAATTTTTACCATTTTCTGCACAATCATAGCCGAGCATAAGCATGAACAGATAAGGGATATCATGGTACTCGCATCAAGATCTTTATCTTTTTGAAATGCAACAACTGGTGCAGTAAATAATCCCGCACCTGGTAGTATATTAAATCCAAGTGCTGAAAGTAAGAACGTTGCCATTTACTGTATACTAACAAAAATTATTCCGCAAAGTCGTAATAACATCATATTCTCTCCCCTGAAGCCCTGGGTTTCTTGAGAGTCTCGCCTTGAGTCTCAAGAGTTCCAAGATTGTGTCATCGTCCAGATTTTTGAAAAAGTCTCTCTTTGCGTGCATGTCATCGAGTTGATTAGTTTCCTTCTGAGATTGAACATACGGCCATGTGTGTCTTCGCAACGCAGCTACTTCTTCCTCAAGTTGCCTAATACGGGGAAGAAGCACTTTAGTTATCAAAGTGCGAGTCTCCATATCCATGTATTAAAAATGTACCATATCTTTAAGATATGCTGAGGTATGCAGCACTCAATCATGAACTAACAAAAGTCATTAGAGACGTTCATCGCTCTGGCGCTAAAGTTATTTTGGATTATGCGAGAGAGAACTGTAAACTCCATGACGCACAACATGTCAGCAATGTTAATATGACCATGATGTCAACTATTCCAGGAAGTATGTTTGCTCTAAAAATGACTTCATTTGGATCTAGAGAATCACCAACTTTTGCGGTGGCGCACATGAAAAAGATAATTCAACACGCGATAAATAACAATTGTCAAGTCTGTATTGACGCCGAAGATATCCTTTATTCACGAGAATCATATGATATGATGCATGAATTCAATCGTCACAAACCACATGTATTTAAAACATATCAAATGTATCGTAGCGCTGCCCTCAAAGAACTTGAAATGGATCTTCTCGCCGCTGAGAGACATGGTATTAATTTGGGTGTGAAATTGGTGAGGGGTGCTTATCTTGGTAAACAGGTTGGTCTTTTACCAAATAAATTGGAAGTTGATAAATCATTTCGCGAGGGTCTCAATATGTCTCTGGGTGCGAGTGAAAATGTACACACCCTATTGGCGACACATAATTCTGAAGATATCAAATTTGCACGATGTACTCCACATAGAAGATACAAAGTTGCACAACTTTTAGGTATGGGTGAGGATTTTCCAGATTATAGATATGTGCCATTTGGCTCCTTAAGTGAACTTACACCGTATTTATTAAGAAGATTTGTAGAGAGACTTAAATGGTCTTAAAAATATCTTCCAATAGGTATTTAATGGTGCAGACTCTCAAGAAATTTGGGTATTGGTCACCTGAACCAACACCCATTCGCAGAAAACTTCAAATTGTCGCAGCCCATAGAAGTGAAGAAATCAATTATGAACAGAAGAAATCTGAAATCACCCGCGTCGCACTTCAGCAGATGTACGAGGCACCCTCTTTGAGAGAACCTAAAAAAATTACAGTGAGGCAGATGCGTCTCAAGATGATTCTTCACGAAGCTCTTGACTTGGCACACTCTATTTGTGAACACCAAGACGCACAAGAGTGTCTGTGGGCGTGGGAAATGGTTGACGAAATTGATGATGCGGCGACACGAGCCGGTGTCAGGTATCAATAATTTCCTCACCTATATTAAATGGAGTACGAAAAGCTCAAAGAAAAAGTTAAGATGCTAGGCTTTCGCGTCACCAAAGATGTCAAGGGTAAACGCACAAAACTTTCAAAGAAAGAGCTCATGGCGAAATTACCAAAGAAGGTCAAGGCTGAGCCATCCCTTGAAAATCAAGCCAAAAGTGCCAAGAAGTTTATCAAAGTGTGTAAAATGGTCCTCAAGGAGGCTGAACCAAATCAACCAAGAGTACAACGTGTTGCCCAGCCAGTACGTATGTCACCAAGACGTGCGACCATGCCACCCCCACCTCCACCACCACGACCCATGAGCCTCAATCCACGAGCTGCTCTCCTCGCAGACCTTAAGGCTAACCTGAAGAGACGAGGTCTCACAAAGAATGATTAGGCTTTATAGAATTTTAAACTTTTAATTGGAGTTTTAAGGCATCGCATATTTTGAGGTCCGCTATATGTCATTTTTACACCCGTCAACCCCTGTTTATCATATGTGTCTACCTTATATCCACTTGTGATAATGAATGATTTAAAACCACTCTCTACATCAATTATACTTTCATCTTCCGCAGTCTTTGGAAGTGATTCATCTATCACTTGAAGTACACCATCTGCCTTATAATCACATTCAGAGAACACATGAAGTCCTGGTGTTTTTGCGAAGGTTTCCTGTCTTTGTATAGCCGCTTCCTCCAACTGTGATTTTTTCATTTCATTATATGCTACGTATCCACCTCCAAGCATGGAAGATACACAACACAATCCTAAAACGATTGCGGCCATTTAGTATTATCATACAAATTTAATTCCAAATCTCTTTGCCATAAACCTTTGTACCTCTGGAATCGTTGGTTGACTCCAGAGATACCAACGCGACCAAAATCCAGCACCCCCAATACCACTTAACTTCCAATCTTCTTTGTCACTCTTATCTATATCACGCATCATTCTGTGTATCATTGCTGGCTGACGTTCAGCCACAATACGTTTTGGAATTTGACCACCATGTCTGAGGACATACGAGCGCATTCGTGAAGGATTCTTGTGTTTGGTGTAGTCGGAATACCCACTGGCACCAAAGTCAACAGTCCTGCCGTCTCCTAGGATTGCCCTGAACTTCTTTTTACGATCTGGGCTACGAACAATCTTGACGTGCATACTTACAATGTATAGCTAATTTATTTTTGGCAAGCGCCACAGTACCCTTCCTTCTTGGCTTCTGGGAAGAAGAAAAGGCGCTCTTCGCCACGCTTCACGCGGTACATGTGGTCATACATGTGGAGGAGACCAATGGCGAGAGCCGCTGTGGACACGACAGCCTTGTTCATCTTACGCACAGACCACGCATAGTAGAGGATCATCGCGAGGATGGTCAACTGGACGAGGGTGACGCGTGGCATCACAAATCGTTGTTCCAATACTGGAGCTTCTTCAGTGGGCTCTGGGGTAAACATTTCCATTCGCTTGCCGTAACCTGGCATTTTTATTTTATACTGAGAAATTAATGTGGCGTCTTCTGTGGCTACCAGTAGTTCTTGTTCTTCACGATTATTTAAAGTCACCAATAGATCTACTTTATTTCCAGAGACCTCTCAGACCTCTGGTTGGTATGAGGAACACTTTGGTGGATATGATGTTTCACAAGTTTGAATACAATATCATGGATTATCCAAATCTATGGTTTGTACGAGCAAACTATAATAGGATTTTATACGAATTTGAGAAGGGTGTCGCCGACGCAAAGAAACATTACTTTCATAAACTTGATCCCTGGTTCAAGAAGAATAATAATTATTATTACTACAAAGTCAAGGATTTCCCCGAAGTTCAAAAAATAATTGATCAGGTTTCGTGTATAGATAAAGAGACCGCAATGTTTGCAGTCATAGATGGTCCAATGACCATACCCGCACATCGTGCCGAGAGTAATCTCATGCTGAGATACCACTTAACAATCAAGGGTGGTAAGCATTGTGTACTTTACACCGAAAATGGTGGGCATCAACATGAACCTGGAAAAGACTTTCTATTTGATCATTCCCGATTTCACCGCCTTGTTAAACGCAGTCTTCAGAAAAGAGTCGTTCTTATTTTGGACATCCATAGATTCTAGATGGCGGCGACACACTGCTTTGTAACTTTCATTACCACCCACGAGTTCAAGTTTATCACTTTGAACGATTCTTTTCGTAAATGGCCCAGGTGTTCCATTCTTACAATCCATACAGAGAGCCGACAACTTTACAACATCACTCGCCAACGGAATACAATCAATGACTTCTCCAAACTTTCGTTGCTTGTAATCTCCATCAAGACCTGCCATGATGACTGATTTTTTAAGGAAGAGACACATTTGTACAAATTCTTGAAGGTTTGAGAAAAACTGTGCTTCATCTATAGCTACGATATCGGCATTACAGAATGATTCTTTGATGATACAATGAGAAATATGTTCAACTTTGAGACATGGAAATTCAACACCATCGTGGGTCTTGAGAACTTCCTCAGGCGATCTCGTATCCTTCGCTGAATTTATGACTACAATTTTTTTGCCGATAACTTTGTAACGCTTAAGTCGGCGAATGAGTTCCGAAGTTTTACCTGAAAACATATTTCCCATAATAATTGTCAGACCCATTTTTACCTTTCTTTTAAAATAATCTTTTGTTTTTATAATGGTTGACATTCAAAGGTGCTATTACGATGGACACAAGGGGTGGGTGTCGGCAAAGTCGGGTAGAGTTCGTTTCGGTAACAAAATTTTTTCAAACATTCTAGAAGCTGTAAAGTATCTGCGTCACAAATAACCAGCATAATACATTTTTACCATCACACCACCAGCCATTAATCCCATCATAGAACTTAGTAAACAGCAGTTACAGAAAATGTTACAGGATCTCTCATTTTCTGGAATTAGTTCTTCTTTACCCCAACCCATTGAATTAAATCTATATAATAATTAAGATGCCTCTCACTGATCAGGAAATATCTAAAAAGGTTAGGGAATTGCGCAGAACCGAGGGTAAAATCTACGCACCCCTCAAATACTTTCGTGGTCTCAGAACCCTAAAGTCTGTGGAGACTCGCTACAAAAAGATGCTCAAGAAGGATTACGCGGATTTCAAGACGGATGAGGGTGTAAAGACTCGCACATCTTCATACACCCAACGATTTAGAAAGAAGTATCCAGGTGTCAAGTCCCTCCCGGAGATAGCGAAGGCTACAAAGATACCCCTCAAGACACTTCAAACGGTGTATAACAGAGGTCTCGCTGCGTGGAGAACTGGGCATCGTCCGGGAGCTTCTCCACAAGCGTGGGGGTACGCGAGGGTTCATAGTTTTGTCACAAAAGGGAAAACATATTACACAGCGGATAAAGATTTACGCTAATAGATATATATGACTTCCAGGATTTCATGGAATGAGTATTTCATGAAGACCGCAGAACTTGCGTCGGTTAGATCGCCATGTGATAGACTCAATGTGGGATGCGTCCTTGTAAAGAACAACCGTCTCATAAGTATGGGCTACAATGGCTTCCTCGGTGGTTCTAATCACACCTCAATTGTGAGAGACGGACACGAACAGGCAACGATTCACGCAGAAATCAATGCCGTCACGGATGCGGCTAAGCGGGGTGTCTCCATAGATGGCACTGAAGCATATATCACACACTACCCTTGTCTCAATTGCTACAAGGCTCTCGCGAGTAGTGGGGTCAAGAAGATTTATTATAAATATGATTACAAAAATAATCCAATTGTAGAGGAGTTAGGATATGGAATACCTATAATAAAATCTTTATAATAGATATGTTGGTGGTACTTTTCATACTTTCACTGGTTGTGAATATATTAGTGGGGTACTACATTTCCGCACAGAAAGGGAACGGTACAGGGGGTCCGATTTATGACGTGGGTTTTCATTATCTCCCAAATTGGGAAAAGTTTGAACACCTTCCAGATTACCTCCTCGCAGTTCCCATCCTTTTCCTCCTTTATGCATGGCCTTCATGGACCACTAAAAAGAAGAATGATTATCTTCTACTACTCACCATCATGTACTTTGCGCGAGCTTTGTGTAACGCGGTCACCGTGATGCCTTACACAAAACGCAAGCCTTGCAAAATGAAGCCTCGGTTTGCCTTTTGCAATGATTATACCTTTTCTGGACACACAACTCTCAATGTGATCACATCGAACTTTGTTGGTGCACCACTTTGGCCAGTTTGGCCGGCATTGTCATCACTTGTGTCTATCCTCACACGAGACCATTACACTCTCGACATTGTGATCGCTTGGATCCTCTTCTTTGCTCTCAAGTGTAACATCATTCGTTGAGATAATCATCTTTCGTACCTCATCATAGAGAACCGTGAGGAGCGCAACTTTATAGGCTAAAAAGCCCATGAGAGTTGCACCGTAGTCAAAATCAAATGCGAATGGGGCACTATTCCACATCGTTTCAAATATAGCCGTACCTACGGGTACGAGTAACTGTGTCTGAAAAGATGGTTTATCAATATTATCCACGCGCTGTGTAAGAAGTCCAATATAACCAAGCGACGATGCCACCCCTAATGTAGCGGATACGCCCTCCTCTGCACCATGTGTAATGAAGTAGATAGATGAAAGCGCTGCACCATATCCCAAAGTTGTTCGGTTAATTTTGGTTTTAAGTTTTTCGTAATCTGTTTTGGGTGCATTTGCTTTGACGATAAAGTTGTGGACTTTCCAAACATTACTCATTATTTCTCAAGTGTGTCAAACCTTTATAAAGATTACAAACCCATCTAAAGTATAAATGAGCCTTCGTATTAAGAAGCTTACCTACGATGCTATTATTCCAACTCGTGGTTCTGGGGGTGCTGTTGGATACGATCTTTACAGCACTGATGAAGTTGTTATTCCACCTACACACCGCGCTCTTATCGGGACGGGTGTAGCCATTGTACTGCCACCGGGTGTCTATGGGCGTGTTGCGCCACGATCTGGTCTCGCTGTGAAACACGGTATCCAAGTTGGTGCGGGTGTTATTGATCCCGACTACACGGGTGAAGTCAAAGTCGTTCTCTTCAATCATGGAGACAAAGACTTTGAGGTAAAGAGGGGGGAGCGCGTCGCACAACTTGTTCTTGAGAGGTGCGAGACACCCGATGTAGAAGAAATTGGTCTCCTTGAAGAGACGGAGAGGGGAGCGGGTGGTTTTGGGTCTACTGGCACCTAAGTAATACATGTCACTGTAATTGGTAAATTGAAAATGGATCGTCATCACCTATTGTCCCTGTTGGATAAGATACAAGAAAAGTATGAAATCCAAGATGGAGAGTACAAAGAGTTCGCGGAAGCTATCGGGGGTAAGAAAAAGCTCCTAGAAGTAAAAGTGGGGGACATTGTAAAAATTAGTTATGATCAGGTTGAATCTGAAATAGATTTCTGTGATGACGAGTTTTATCCCAAAGTTAATGTAACTGGAAAGTGTTCCCGAATTTGGAAAGTTATCGATAATGAGACCGCTTACCATGGGTGTGGTGGTGTGCTTGCGTATAAATATCTAAATAGATTTGACATACCTTTGGGCGCAATGAACAAAATTGTGAAAGATCATTCGGAGGGTAATTTCACAATCATGACGTTGAATTCTAGTAATAATCGAAAATACTGTTTTCGCGTTTTTGAAATAGAAGTTATATAGGTCCACGTGGGGTTAAATAAAAAAGGTCATCCGCGGTTGGCATGAAAAGAATTCCCTTACGCATAGTCATCCACAACTTGGCCTGATGTATGTTGGGATATGACCACAACATCCATCTCTCCCAGTACTCTCGGGAGAACCAATCATCCCAGTCCTCTTCTGTGCTTTCGTCAATCATGAGCATACCCCGATGGATTTCACCATAATCCGCCTCTACTCGCAACTCATCAGAAACAATCGCTCCCTTTCCGATGAGATGTGCACGCATAAGTTGTGGATCTTGATGATTTGTATAATCTGCAACACCCACGGAACCAAAATCAATACTTCTCTTATTAGGGAGGGTTACCCTATATTTATGAGCGACCGATGGACTGGGATTAAATACGACGTGCATATATTTTATGTCGTCAATAAAATTACTTTTTGTTTGCGCGTTCAATGATTACAAACTTTAAATCACCCTTTTTAACTTTTCCGCGAGTGAAAGGATTCGTGAATAATACCATATTGCCATTAGCGTTAATAGCATTTGTCATGGACATACGCGCCAACTTACGAAAAGAATTTGGTGTAAGATACAATGTATTGATTTTCACAGCCTTTTGTCCAGACTTGAAGTTTTCATACTTGATGGGGTCGGTTGGCATATTACGCACGCTCATCTTTTTCCATTTGATCTTCTTGGTCTTTGTGTTTTCATTCGCATTCTTTTTCATTCTCTTTTCATTTTTCATATAGTTGGATGCATTTGGTCTATTGTTCCCATTATTTCCAAAGTTGAGACGCCGACCCACTAGACCCGCGTTAGCAAAGGACATTCGCATTCTTCGCATACGCCTGAGATTGTTGGGGTCTATGACTCGCGATCTGATCTGACCAACGTTATTTTCATTTGTGTTTGAGTTGGTATAGGTGTAATTTCTAACCAACGCACGAGCTCCATTGTAGTTTCTATGATTGTACCTTCGAGCTGGCGATGTGTTGAAAGTCGCACGCACCCGAGGACTTGCTCCTGGGCTACCAATCACGACATCATCGTTGTCGTTGTTCATGTTATAATTATTAAAGATTATATTTGTATTTTATTAAATGGAGTATGTACATAAAATTAATAATATTTTACCAAGTAATTTTTGTAAATCTATTATAGAGAAATTTGAAGTAGATAGTGATAAACATCAAGGAACATTGGGAAGGGGTCATATTAATTTAAATATTAAAAAGACCTTGGATTTACATATATCAAATCGAAAAGATTGGGATTATATAACCGATCCACTTGTAAAATATTTAGCAAACGGACTTCAAGAATATTTTCATTATATAGAAAATCAAGTTTTTAAAGGAAAAGGTCTACAAATTATAGAAAAAATATTTGGCGATAATATAAACTGTACCGGATTTCAAATACAAAAGTATGAAAAAGATGATCACTTTTATTGGCATACAGATGATGCATCAGATTCAAAAAGACTTCTGGGTTTTATAATATATCTTAACACCGTTCCAGATGAAAATGATGGGACCACCGATTTTTTAAATGGTAAAATTATTCGGCCAGAAGAAGGTTCTATCTTAATCTTTCCAGCTACTTGGAGTTATGTTCATAGAGGAAAAGCACTTAAGTCTGGCGAAAAATATATTATTACCGGTTTTATTATACAATCCAATTGAAAACTTTGTAAGGAAGATTCGTTATGAAGACATACACATCCCTTGACGGTATTCAAATTAAGGTGGGTGAAAATGCGAAGGAAATGACAGTCTCACACTATCAAGTTATCCCCGAGATTGTTGGGGTCTATGACTCGCGACCTGATCTGACCAACGTTATTTTCGTTTGTGTTTGAGTTATTGATTCGGACCGCGTCGTTGTCGACTGGATTCCTAAACATCCTATAATAATTAAAGATTTAAATTGTAATTTACAAAATGGATAAGTTTATTTTGGAAATTCCAAACGTATTTTCATCTGAGTTATGTGAAAACATCATAAACAAATTTGAAAATGATACCCAGAATCAAGTGAAAGGTGCACTGGGAGACGACGGAGGTGACAGGTATATTAACGAAGAATGGAAGAATAGCACAGAGTTGAATGTATTAACGTCCCCTGGTTGGGAAATCGCAAAGACTAAGATTCAATACTATCTTAAAAATGCGATTAATACATACATTGAACACGTAAAAGGTATTCTTAAAGATGCTGGCATAGATGAAGATGGTGATATGGACTTTGTACTTGATCACTCAATTTTTCCACTTCAATTAGGACCCCCCTCTATTCAAAAGATCGAAAAAGGTAAACATTATAGATGGCACCAGGACTATGTTCCTGGTGAAAAGCAGGTGTTTACATCTTTTGTGTATTTAAATACATTTGAAACCGATGAAGGTGGTACTACCGAATTTGTAAATGGGAGGTCAATTAGACCTGAAGCTGGTAAAATGACTATATTCCCAACTACATGGCCATTTATACACACAGGTCGTTTAATTAAAGCTGATGCAAAGTACATACTGGTTACGAATATATATAGAAGATAAGAACCATTTGAATTAATGAAGACATATATATCCTATGACGGTATTCAAATCAAAGTTGGTGAAAATGCCAGGGAAAACGACGACCTGACCCTATCAAGCTACCCCCGGGAATGGTGGGTCCATGTGGACGGTGGTCCGGGTGCACATGTAGTTATATGTCATGAAGAAGATACTGTACCAAAGGAGACAAAGAGGGATGCTGCACTCCTCGCTATACACCATAGTAAATCTTCAAGTGCAAAGATGGTGCGTGTAAATCTTGTAAGAGTTGACCAGGTCATCAAAGACGATAGAATAAAAAACCACGGGCAAGTTTATTTAGGGGGTGAAGTCATGCAACTCACGGTGTTTCCAAACAAGGAGAGGATCAGGCTTGATAGACTCTTAACTTAAAGTTTAAATACTTTAATCATTTAAACATGGATTACATTCTTGAAATTGACAATGTCGTTAGCAAAGAATTTTGCGAAGATGCCATTTCCCGCTTTGAAAATGATGAAAGAAAGGTCATTGGATCAACAGTTGCTGGGGTAGATGAAAACGTTAAAAAAAGTATAGATTTGCCAATTTCCATATCCAGTATAAGGGGAGATTGGCAGGATGTTGTGGATGAAGTGGCGAAATGTGTAAGTGAGGCACTTTTGAAATACAAAGATTATGTACATACAGAGGGGTTGGATAGATGTTTCTCGGTACATAAAACAATAAATAACGCTACAATTGGTCTTCCTCAAATACAAAAAACTGAAAAAGATGGATTCTATACATGGCATCACGATGGATTCTTAAATAGACTTTTAACTTACATACTCTATCTAAGCGATGTTGAAGAAGGTGTTGGTGGAACTACTGAATTTCTTAATAGAGGACACATACAACCCAAAACTGGTAAGCTTGTAATATTTCCTGCGAATTTAGCATATATTCACCGTGGTACTAAATTGAAGAAGGGGGCTAAATATCTAATTACAAATTTCATATACGAGGGTCCACCAATTACGAAACATCCCAAAAATGAGCGTTTAGGAACAGGAACTAATGGCACATCCAAAATGGAAAGTGTGGAAGAGGAAATCCCTAAGCCAGAAAATGATGAGATATAATAGAAATGAACAGAATCAAATCAATTAATGATCACATTAATCCGAGAGACTTATCTCTCACTGAAATTGCGGAGCATAATACCGAAGAAGATTGTTGGGTAATTATCAAAGATATCGTGTACGATCTCACAAAGTTTTTACCAGATCATCCAGGTGGCAAGAAGGCGATCATGCTTTTCGCTGGAAAGGATGCGACGGAAGAGTTTGATATGCTCCATCCACCGAATGTTCTAAAGAAGTATCTCACACCCGAGGTGGTTCTCGGACCAGTTAAAAAATAGAGTCATCGACGTCCCTGTGAAGCCTAGTACACGTTACAACTATAATTGGTATCATA
>Ga0222713_10005514_pt1 | contig 12263 bp, 6 predicted proteins | sample C33_649DmetaG_FD_165061 | JGI IMG/M metagenome (GOLD analysis project Ga0222713, IMG submission 165061) | Estuarine water microbial communities from San Francisco Bay, California, United States - C33_649D | ecosystem: Environmental > Aquatic > Marine > Unclassified | place: USA: California...
CCGCGAAGTGATGACGCAGTATCAGGAGTTTGAGAAACTCGTTGAGGAGTGTGTGCGTGATTCGGTGGTCGTGGGGACGGGAGGTGTTCCGAATGTCCCGGGCAGTGGCGCGTCTGCGTCTGCGTCGGCGTCTGCGTCTGCGTCGTCTACCACGAAATCGAAATGGATTATCCGTATTAAGATTGACTCCGAGGCAATGTTGGATAAGAAGTTGACAATGGACGATATCCACTTTGCGATTAAGAATAGTTATGGTTCCGAGGTTTCATGCGCGTTCTCGGATTACAATGACGACCATCTCGTATTTCGCCTTCGTATGGAAAATATCGCACAAGGCAAGAAATCTGGCGGTGGCGCTGGCGGCGGTGGCGGCGGCGGTGGCAAACAAAACCCGCTAGACCAATCCGACCACATTTATATGATTAAGTCGTTCCAGGACCAGTTACTGAATAATATCGTGCTTCGTGGTGTCAAAGGAATTAAAAAGGTGATGCTGCGTAAAATCAAGAATACGCTGGTAAAGGCGGACGGCGTGTATACAAAGAAAGACAGCTGGGTGCTGGATACGACGGGAACAAACCTGGTTCATATGCTCGGGTTGGATTATATCGACTCCAAGCGCACGGTGAGTAATGATATTCAGGAAGTATACCGTGTATTCGGAATAGAAGCAGCGCGCCAGGCCATCTATAACGAATTATCTGAAGTGTTTGATGACTCTCCAATCAACTATCATCACGTGTGTCTGCTGTGCGACCGTATGACGGTGAATTCTTCAATGATATCCATCTTCCGCCACGGAATCAACAGTGACGATATCGGTCCGATTGCGAAAGCGTCGTTTGAAGAGACGCCGGAGATGTTCTTGAAGGCTGCGCGCCACGCAGAGTTGGACCCGATGCGCGGTATTTCCGCCAATGTGATGTGCGGTCAGGAAGGATATTATGGAACAAGCGCGTTTCAGGTTCTCGTAAATATGGACGAAATGATGAAACAAGAAGCGGTAGACTATCGCCATACCGACGCAAATGAAGAGATTGATGCGGCGTTCAAGGCGAACTCGTCGGTAGGACTGGATACAGACAAGTGCGGTATTCCGAAACTGGCGATACAGTCGTGCGTGGATAATGTGAAGAAGGTTCAACTCGGAAAAGTGGATGATGATTATGATATCGGGTTTTAGACTATAATAAATATGGAATAATCTATTTAACGCGGGTGCCGGTTACTGTGTGTGTAACTACGATATCGATACCGACTACGGATGCTTCTGTTGTCGCGACGACGCCTGATGCGGCGCGTCTTTATTTTTTTCAGGTGTTTGCGTTTTCCTCCAATTGAAAAATTACCCGTCATTACATCCTCTACACCCGACGATGGGTCATTCGCCATTGATAGCATTTTATTTGCCAATCCACCGTCACCGTCTTCTTTTAAAGACGGAATACAGCGAAATAGGGGATTAATGGGGTCAAAAATATCAAACTGATAGTCTATTTTATATCCACCAGGACATATCGGGTCTCCGCCTTCCGGATTGTCGATCGGATATGGGTTACCCTTTTCGTCTAGAGCACCTTTATCATCAGTATTCTCTTCGGGTTTCTTTTTGGGCGCTTCGGGTTTCTTTTTGGGCGCTTCGAGTTTCTTTTTGGGCGCTTCGGGTTTCTTCTTATTGTTGACTGTGGTTTTATTAACCATAACCGAATATTTACTATATTATAGGTATACTAAATATTCACATGTATCAAATCAGTACCGCATTTCTCCGTTGGTTCGGTTTATAAACGCGTCTTCACAACGATACAGCATACTCGTGTGTCTGTTTAACTGGGGGTAATGGGTGCGGCCTGGCCTCATCCACCACTTTGGATGGCACGGCGGCTACGGCGGCGAGTAGCGGAGGCGGATTTGCGGCGACGGGGCGCGGCGGTGGATTTGCGGCGGCGACGAGCGCCGGATTGGCTTTGACGGGACTTCGGCATTATATATATATTATTATATAATTATTATTATGTAATTATGTAATTATGTAATTATTATTATGTAATTATGTAATTAGTATTTTAATTTTATGTAAGTAAAAAAAATGCTCCTTACGGGATTCGAACCCGTGACCGTGGGCACATAAGACCCAAATTCTACCGCTGAACTAAAAGAGCATAACCCGTGCGGAATACGACAGCGCATATGCGCGCATACCCACTTAACTATATATCCATATATTTAAGTCCTTTATTCGTCCAGCAACATCACCGCCATCGCCGCGTAATTGTGTAAATCAATCAGTGTATCTCGGATTCCTTCATCATTTACTAAATTCACGCCATTTTTTGTAATCGACATCGACCGTTGGAGTTTATCCTCAATACGCATCAGAACTCCAATCACGCCATATTTCGCAAACGCATCACCATAATCAGCATTCTTACGCGTAAATAGTTCCAATGCTTCTGCGTGGACTGCCTTCATTTGCTCAACCCGTCGTCCACTTTCCATCGTTTGTGTTAAATAATGTAAACAACATGTGTTTATATGATTTTGGAAAAAATACCGACAACCCGTTTCGATCGGGTGACCTCAGGGTTATGAGCCCTGCGCGCTGCCTCTGCGCCATGTCGGTAAAATGAGACGACCAAGGTCGTTGTTGGTGCTGCGTTTATAGCGTCCAGCTTGACAATACCGGAGATATGTTTCGATCCTATGTCCTCGGAGTTATGAGCCCCGCGCGCTTCCTCTGCGCCACCCCGGTAAAATGAGACGACCAAGGTCGTTGTTGGTGCTGCGTTTATAGCGTCCAGCTTGACAATACCGGCGGTAGGTTTCGATCCTACGACCTTCCGCTTATAAGGCGATAATCATTCGTAGAACGGACCATTTCCTAACGGAAGTAGTAAAAAAGTAACAAACGATGTTTTTAGACGCTCTGCCTCTGAGCTACACCGGTATGAAAATTCGCAGATTTCTACAACTCACAAATCAAAGTAAATTTAATAGATAATCATCACAACGCGGACCTTGGTTATCTATCCTAATTGATAGATAAAAAATGTCAATAATTTTATGACGAACATTGATTTGTGAATATTTTAGAAATTACGTACTCTTTCCGCGTGAAAGAGGAGAAAGTGGTTCGCACATTCTCATAGTATACAAAGAAAATATCTTTAAGTTCTTTTCGTGGAAAAGAACTTCCTTTTCGTGGAAAAGAACTTCCTTTTCGTGGAAAAGAACTTCCTTTTCGTGGAAAAGAACTTCCTTTTCGGCGCCTCCTCCGCCGATTTTCCTAAATTCCATTCATTCCATTCATTCCATTCATTCCATTAATTCTTCTATTTCATTTACCGCCCTACATAACCTAAATCTATGATACCACCGTTTTGAAATCAGCGGCAATACTTCAAGTTGAACGAGTTTAAAACTTGTGTCTAAAAGACCGATCGCCATTTGCTCCTCTTCGCCTTTCAGTGTAAGCGTAAATACTGATTTGAGAATGAAATGAAGCAGGAGCATAACCTGGTCTCGAGATACATAAAATCGATATACCTTACCTTGATTAATATTGTTAAATGATTTAATAATAAAGTATACGAGCTGATTGAACTGTGGCGCATCATTGATGTCGATTTTGCCATCTGCCAATATTTTGTTAAACCCCGACTCGAGTATGTAATTCAATTTGTCACGAACGCCTTCCTCGCAGACATATTTCTTAATACTCTCTAATTGTTGTCTATTTAAAAGGTCCTTAAATTCATCAAATACCCGTTCAATTTGATTTATTGCTAAATTAGGTTCTTTGAGAATGGCGTGTAATTTTGTCCGCAGAAATGGAATTGTAAATATGAGATTGAATGTGATATCTTTGGCAAAATGAAATAAAGAGAGTTTGATTTTTTTGATTTCTGGGTCGTCATCATCATAATCAATCGCGGTGTCTTTATCTTCATCTTCTATAATTACCTTACTCGTCGTCACGCGATGGCCGTGTGATGATTTATGAGACGGTTTTTTAGTAGTTTCGGTTACGGATGGAATGGGGATGGATAATGGTGAAAGTGTGTCTGGTATTTTTATTAATAGCGGGGGTGTGGGAATGTGTATGGATACATCTGAATTTTTTGTCGAAACAGATGGGGTGTTCGGCGCGTTACGCACTACATTGTTCATTAGGTCGGTCATTGCGATATGGTTCATTGCTTTGGCAACGTTGACGGATGTCAGCGCGGGGAGCGCGGGGAGCGCGGGGAGCGCGGGAGGGACCGAAGGGGGGACCGAAGGAGGGACCGAAGGGGGGACCGAAGGGGGGACCGTAGTAAAGTCTGGGATATCAAATACATCAGTTATATTGAGATTGACCTGCTGTGGAGTATTATTACTATTATGCGCCACGATATTTGCGGTAACGTATAATGGGTCCATTTCTTATATATATCCTTTAGGTATTTTAGTTTACTGGAATAGGGGTGCTTTTTCCGACATCTTTGTCATTGCGACGAGTTTTCCTATGCCCGCTTCGGGTGGAGGCGACCCACTCATCGTAAACACACGGGTTTTATGTTTGATATTTCCTAGTTTAAACGCGCGTATGTATTCTTCCAGTGACGCGCGCTGACCTTCGTCGCTCTGTATATTCTCTCGCAACTCGGGTGAGACTACCGTAAGAGGCAACTTCAAAAGAGACACCGGTCCGGCCGCAGCGGCGATTTTGACCTCTATCAACCCATAACGTGACGGCACACCTTGTGTAACCGTAAACGGATGGACGAAGAAGTAACTTTCTGTGAGGTCGTCGCCGTATAACACCATCATATTCTTGCCATTTTCACTTAATAGGGATTGAGAAATGAATGCGATGGGTATCTTAAAATATAGCGCAATAATCCAGATATCAATGTTTGTTAAAAAGTAATTCTCACTTTGGATAATTTGCGGTAATGTCGCGCGGCCTTCATTGACGATATCCGCATATTTCTTCATTCCATATCCGTTTAATATCATCGTCAGTTTCTTATCAAGACCCATATCGGATAATTTGCCGTATTCAGTTACAAGAATACTCTTCAGTTTAGGTATTGTCATTCCGGCCAGCTGGTCAACATGTTGGTTTCGGCAGTGTTCGCATACAAAATAATTACATTGAGAGCACGCGAATTCAGTTTGGTCGTTGCCGATGGTCGTGCGGCATTTCTCGCATATCTCGGATTCTGGTTCCGGTGCCGCCGCCGCGCCTTTGAATGCGAATGCCTGTTGTTTTTGGCGAATACAACTATGACCATTCGGACATTTCGACGCAGTTTGCGCTACACAACGCAATATTGTCAAAATAACATCAAACGAGCATTCGTTGCTTTCATTTGAAAACAGGATTTCAAATGTATTCATCTTCGGGAAAAATAGTTTGTACATTTTTTCGGTGATTTTACGTTTGGATACGTGGCGACAGAAATCAAGCACGTGGTTTATTTCGTTGATTTGAAATGATAGTCCAGGAACAGCCACCTCCACCGCCGCCACAATGCCTGCGGAATCAGACTCGGGCACGCCTTTTTGAATCTTCGCAGAACCGACACCCCCCGATTCCGTCAGTTCTAAATACCGGTCTACATATTCTTTACGATACACAGGGTCGTAGGCTTGGATGCCGCGACTACCCGTGTTATTAGGCGCCACTGTATAAAAATTAGTCTGGAATACATAGGCATTCATATCTTCGGGCTCCATATTTTCAAAATACTCCTGTGTGATAAATGTCTCCAGTAAAATGATTTCATCATCACGAAGGTCGTATTTTATGTCTTGGAATGAGATATACTTTGTCGGCTCAAACATGAACAATTTCACGCGCTCGTATCGTATCATTTCGTCGGATAATTTACCGAAATACGCGATTTCATTATCGATATCTGGATACATCAGGTTTCGTTGGGGCAGTAGGAGCTTACATAGTCCACCGGATTCTTTCAAACAGTAGCTCTTCTTTCCGCAGGTTTCGTCGTCGCTTGTTATACATCCGGATATTTTCCCCACCATTTTCAGTGTGTCTTTACTGTATTTGATAAAAGAAACATATTTCCCTAGCATTCGCTTCATGTGCTCGATGATTTGCGAGAGCTTGTTCTGATATATCATAAACGGCGATGTCACCATTTTATCAATATCGTCCTTCATTGCCTTATTTTCCGGTCGGTTTAGAATATTCCGCGCGGTATTACGGAACACATTATAGAAATTGGTCTCTAGACGAATATTACGGACATATTTCTCACGCGTCTTATCCCCGCTCGTCGCGGTCCTAGATATTTCTTTATCTGCGACAAGGTGGTTGCCTTCGGTGATCGTCGGAATTCCGTCGTCCTGGTTCAATTGGGGGTCCTTATCCACATTTACCTGGATAAATTGGTTTGTTTCTGTAATGACGCCCACCACGAGCCCATCCTCTACTACTTTCACTTTGGTGCGACAGTAAACATCCTTTTTCGTTGTTTTCTTAATATGGAGCGCGACGGCTTCTAGGAAATCCACGGTTTCGCGATAACTCATATTCCAAAGTTCGGCATCATCATCCATTAATATCATTTTCGGGGCAGCAGCGGCGGTCAATGGCGCGGATACCGCTGTGGGAATAACGCCTTTCCACATTTTATGTGTTATTGATTTTTTGACGAGCGCCGACGGTTTCAGACGTGTAGTTGTGATGGTTTGAGAGATTTGTAGCCCGATGACCTTTCCGTTGAAATTGAGGACCTGCGCGTGGATTTCGAAACCGGCCTCCCTCACGATTTTCGCAATGACTGACGCGGGTTGGTTCATTTTGTATTTATATTCACGCGGTTGACTGGCGTGAAGACGGCAGTATGAAAAATAGAGGTCGCGGATTGTTTTAATGACATGCTTTATTTTGGGCATCAGGGTTTTACTTTTAATTGCGAATAGGCCTACTACGTTGGAATTACTTTCAAACAAATAAATGGGTTCATAATAGGTGTCGCGTTTCATTAGTATAATCGTTCTACGATTGACATCGAAGACCTCGCCAGAGTATGCGTTTGTAGGGCAAATCACCTGGACGTTGTTGGTTATATCGTCGTCGGGGATATGAATGAGGATGATATTATTTCCGTGTTTGAATAGTTTTTGATTGGGACGAGACACGATGTCCCATAGGTAAGTGTGGTCTATAATAGATGTGTCGTCATCGAGATACGCGATGAAGTTTTCATATGCGTTACATATCCTTATGAAGGCTTCCCGGGGGAGTGTGCGAGAGATTTGCGCGGTGTCGTATTTGATGGTATCTCTGAGTTCCTTCTTTGGGTTATAGAATAGGTCGGTCAATGTGCCATTTTGTAATGTTATAAAAAGGTCAATATCGAGAGATTGTATAATAATATTTCGCATATCTCGGATAGTGGGAACTGACGCATCTCCGGGACGCAACGGCGGAGTCGCCACCATAGCCGTAGCCGCGGCGGTCGCTGTGATTGGCCTCGGTGTCATTATCGCAACGGAGGCATCATCATCCGAATTATATTCGAATTCATCGGAAACACGACGACCCGCAGCGGCGAATTCAGGGTCAAATGACGCCCCCACCGACGCCGACGCGGATATTTGCGCTGATTGTTTTTGGATACTTTCCGCAATCGTTTTTGCGATTCGGTCTTTCAGTGTCAGTCCACTAGACGCACTCTTTATGGAAGAAGAAATCATTTCCTGAATCGCGGACTTTGTTTGTTTCGCAGTCGTCGTGGTCGCAGTCGTCGCAGTCGTCGCACTCGTTGCAGGCGTCTTGTCAAGGTCAATACTTTCCTTATAATAATACGCCATCGCCGATACAAATGATTGATGGTCATTGGTTTCCACCCCACGACGAAGGAGACACGGAGTATCCTTTTTTATCGCGGTATTTTTGAGACTGACCTGGCAATTCCGGCTATCAGAAAATAGAAACTTTTGAACTTGGAGCGGCAAATATCCCCAACGCTTGTCTTCAAGCGGAAACTTGTCTGAACTTAAAATGCGGTCATCCCTCACTTCGTTAATCTTGGCTGGTTTTGATGACACCGGAGCCGGTGCTGCTGGGGCGGCGGCGGCGGCGGCGACCGACTCACTTCCCGAGATAGGCGGAGCGTCAGATTCGGATTCTTGAGCCGCTGCTGCGCCCGATACCCGCGTAGTTTCTGTTTGAAGAGACTCGAACTTTTTCGACTCGCATTCTTTTCTTCGCGATGTCTGGGACGGTTTATCCCATTGAGCGAAACAACACGGAACACACAATCCTTTCGGGTGAGCATCCTTTTTCAAAAACCCCGGATAATGCTGCTTGTAATTTCCCTTATCATCTTTGTGATACTTGTCATCTGTGAATTCAAATATATTTGCTCCGGCCGGGATTTTCTTCGCTTTTTGCGGAATAACGCTGCCATATTTCCCGGATTTCACTTCCTCTTCGGTTAGACTCGTATTATGTTTCAGACTCCAATACCTAGGACATATATAATGATACTGCTTGCTAGCATCGGACCCATATGTGATACTATGCGAATATGAATCTGGATGTTCCCGGTCAATCCGCGCTTTTTCTTCACTGGTTAAAATAACGGGTTGGCGGCGCACATTCCACGGGCAACTGCGCGAATAGGCGTTGAACTTACCAACATCCTCATTTAAATGAATGATGGGGTCACGTTCCTGGATTCGTTTGGAGAACGGGTTTGGGTTCGCCAATTCCATACCGGTTATATCGGATAAATCTTCTTCGTCATCTCCTTTTGGGTCGAGTGCGGCTGCGCCACCACCGCCGCCTTGCGCGCTACCACCCGCGCCATCGTCGTCTTCGTCATCATCACCGCCCTGTAATAAATCAAATAAATCAATCTCTTCTTTATTTGGAACTTCCGCTTCGAAACCAAACACCGGCGGCGGCGCAGTGGGACGTTTCGCTGCGACATGAACGATTTCTGCCATCAAATCAATAGATTCCTCTTTATCGGACGGCGGGATTGTGCTTTCAGGCGCCACAGGGGCGGCGGCGGCGGCGGCACGTCCACCAGGTCCGTTGACGCACAATTCGGCGATTTTATCATAGGGAATATCCGTTGTGCTTGGGTCCTGATAAATACGAATAATCGAGTCGATGTAGATATGAAGTGCGGGCAGAAATAGGATATTATTGATATTCGCAATTTCGATGGTGATTATATTATTGAATGCGCCCTTTGTTATTTTCGTGAGAAACCCGGGATTGTTCTTGATGCGAATATTACCGCCACGGAACCGCGATACCTGTTGAGTTTGTAATGACGACAACATCGCCGATAATTTGGCGCGCGCATCTGTTTCCGACATCATATAATTATCACGCAACCCTTCAATAATATCACGGTCGCTCTGTCGCTTATTCATCATTTCAGTAATGTAGGCATCCTGACTTGACATATCGTTATAATTTCCCACACGCTTATATCGAAGGACAATTCCTTTCTTCAGACTCCCCTCTATTTCGTTGAATGCGCTAGAGATACACTTAATCATTTGCTTGATTTCTATATTGCGCGTGATTGTGAGCTGGGCGAAATATTCTAAATTAATGAGCTCAATCTGCGGATGATATAGCTTTGAAAAAAGCAACATCTGAAACCCGCTCTGCTCCACGTGTTCTTTGATGACGCGCAGCACCGGGTTTACAGTGGCTTTGATGATACTCTCCAGTTCCGCCGTCGTGAATGAATATTTGACGAGGAGTTTGATGTAGATGGAGCCATCTGGGTAGAACTCGCATAATATTTGGATAGGTAAATGCGTTGCTTTATGGTCGGGTATATCGGGGTTAGAATACGTATAATTGATATACATTGCGACGCTCTTCTTGCGGGCGGTTGTTTTAATGAGACGGAATATATCGCCTTTCGGTAAATACGGGATTTTCCGACCACTACGACTTACGCCCGATGTAAAGAGTTTGTAGATATTGTCTCGCTTCTTACCCGGATTGTATTTGATGTAGGGGATATACTCCGAACAATGGATTAGTTTGAAGACTGTGTCGAGAGATTGATTATAGGGCGTTTCAGGATGTATGAGTAATTCTACCCCGCGGATACCGTCGTCCATATAATTATGCTCGGAGGTGCGTCTCTCGTAAATGTCGTAGAGCAACTTGATATTCGCGGTCTGGCGGAGGAATCTCTCGTTGAGTATCTTTTTGTCGCCGTCGAGCAACTTTAATTTATGGAGTAGGAGAGTATTATGTGAGTGAATGGTGGCGAGGTCGACTTCACCGGATGCTTCGGCGGAGCCCATTTCCAGGGCGGAACGGCGTGTATCGTCGCGAAACGCTGAGAGATAGGGGAAATATACATGGACGATATACGATTCGTAGACGGGAGCCGCGACGGGAGCCGCGACGGGAGCCGCGACGACGCCGAGTTCTTTCGCATATACCAACGCATCTTCCGCCGTTACTAAATAAATAGTATTGTGAATGAACACTCCGTAATCGATAAGAACCGCCTTATTCATTGTATTCACGATTTCGCCGGCGTGTATTTCTAAAAAAGGGTCAGCATTCATCGCATCAAATGGATTCACCGCATACGGATATTCGTAGGTGGATGCGACATTCAGTTCATGACCCATTGCTACATTGATAATACGGGGTTTCTCTTCTAATTTTAGACTGGCGAGTGTGCCGTGGGTATAATTCCCGCTTGCGGGAATACCGAGGAGGTTTCCGTTGGTATAATTCCCGCTTGCGGGAATACCGCGGTCGCTGCTGCTGTCACTATATTCTCCTGCGGGCACAGTAGGCTGATTATCTATATTCAGCAAATAATTCTCAACCCTGACAGGCGTCATTTCCAGTTTCCCATTGGATGTGATGTGATCGTGCGCCATTTGCGTCGTGATGGTCTTCATCTGCTTACAGAAGAAATACAACTCCGCATACGAGAGACCGACCTTTTCACGTGTCAAATACAGGAATTTCTTTTTTATTGTTTCTATGGAATCGTCCGGATAGATTCTCTCGGGGAGAAAGACGACCTTCAGTTCATTTTTAATAATCGTCTGGATTTCGTAATCACTAAATATTGTTTGGAAGAATGGATTCTCTCGCTCTTGGACGAAGACGTCGTTGATATTTACCACGTTACCTTCATCGGTTGTGAATTCTACATTGCCGTAGAAGACGTATAGTATGTTATATTCGGGGGACAGGGACGACGACGACGACCCGGGCGCTTCATCTGGCGACCTAATATGGCATATTTTATAGATGGGAATCTTCGATGCGGGGGGTTCCATATTCGATTCCTTCCGTAGGATACTATTATATGAGTATAGTAAATATATAATAAAGTGTATTCATTCTATATTTTAACTGAAGCATCTCCCCCCGATGTCACCTCCACCTCGCACCGAATTCAAAATGATTGTCGCACTTTGCCGCGGTGGCGGGATTGGGAATGAAGGCGGGCTTCCGTGGCCTAAACTCGCGAGGGACCTCCGATTCTTTGCGGAGATGACCCGGTCGTCAACGTTTCCATATAATAGCGCGGTTGTGATGGGGCGGAAGACATGGGAGAGTATTCCGGCAAACGCTCGCCCATTGCCTTTTCGTGACAATTTCGTGATTTCTGCGCGTGCGACCGATTCCGCCGCTACCGAGGCAGTGCTAGGCGTGACATTTATCAACAATCTCTCGGAGATTCACGCGTATACCGCGAATTATGACCAGGTTTGGCTGATTGGCGGCGCGTCCATCTACGAACAGGTGCTTGCGGCACCCACGGTTTTTCCGGTGGATGATATTTTTATCACATTTGTGGACGAAGAATATGAGTTTGACGCCGCGTTTCCACTGATGTTTCAATATGAATCGGTGGATGAATGGGAGGCGCGCAGGAACGACCCGGCGAACCGGGCGATTTGGTGCTGGACGGACGCGGAATCAGTGCCGAAGTATGTGTCGTTTTTCGCAGAAGGTCCGCGCAGCAATATTGTATATCGTATAACTGATGTAGACCGGGACTTCATCGCAAGTATTACACGACCGAGTGATATTAAGGCAATACATGAGCGACGGGCGCCGGATACGGTGTTTTTACATGCGCGTTCGGCCGCGCGCCACCGGTCGGAATCGGGCCGGGCGTAAAATCCGACGCGCATGAGACCTGAGTATGATGCGATTCCGATGCGATTCCGATGCGATTCCGATGCGATTCCGATGCGATTCCGATGCGATTCCGATGCGATTCCGA
>Ga0222713_10005520_pt1 | contig 12255 bp, 20 predicted proteins | sample C33_649DmetaG_FD_165061 | JGI IMG/M metagenome (GOLD analysis project Ga0222713, IMG submission 165061) | Estuarine water microbial communities from San Francisco Bay, California, United States - C33_649D | ecosystem: Environmental > Aquatic > Marine > Unclassified | place: USA: California...
TTTCAACCTTAACAGCCCCACTGGTGCGACACTGCTTAAGATCGACACCCCAGCTGGCTCCGGGGCTTTCTCGGACAGCGTTACTATTCCGGGAGAGGGCATCCTGACAACTCGCAATAATCGAACTGATTTTGCGGTGGTGACACTAACTGAAGTGACTAATGTGACGGTGTTCTGTGGCTAATCGCGTAGATAAAGGGGCGATGCCCTGCAATAAACCAAAGCGCACTCCGACCCACCCGAAGAAGTCGCACGTTGTGAAGGCGTGTGAAAGTGGGAAGGAGAAAGTAATTCGTTTTGGGGAGCAGGGTGCCAAGACTGCGGGCAAACCAAAAGCTGGCGAGTCTGAGGCGATGAAAAAGAAACGAGCGTCGTTCAAAGCTCGTCATGCAAAGAACATTGCAAAAGGCAAAATGAGCGCTGCGTACTGGGCCGACAAGGCGAAATGGTAAGGAAATCAGGTACTTAGATATGCCGTCGACATCAAAGCGTCAGCGCAAGTTTATGGCAGCAGCCGCCCATAACCCGAAGTTTGCAGCCAAGGCCGGTATACCGGTGGAGGTTGCCAAAGAGTACAACCGCGCCGATACGCGCAAATCCAAGAGGGCTAAGAAATGAAGATGGATATGAAGATGATGTCCCCCCGTAAGCGTATGGACATGGAAGGCTCTGGCCCCATGAAGAAAATGGCTATGGGCGGCTCCTGCGGCACCAAGAAAATGATGGGTGGCGGTATGACCAAGGGCTACGCTAAAGGCGGCGTTACTCGCGCAGATGGTTGCTGCATGAAAGGGCACACCAAGGGTCGCATGGTGTAACCATGATGCCATGCCGCGGGATGGGGGCGGTTGCCCCCAATAAAATGCCGGGGTTCAAAGAAGGTGGAACCGTCAAAGACGCGTGCTACCGCAAAGTGAAATCCCAGTACCGCGTATTCCCGTCGGCGTACGCATCAGGTGCGATCGCCAAGTGCCGTAAACGGGGTGGGTGATGGCCGTTAGAAAGACAGAGAAGGGCGCAGCGCTGAAACGCTGGTTCAAGGAAGATTGGAAGGATGTTCGCACAGGCAAAGAGTGCGGGCGACAGGAGGGCGAGAAGCGCGGCACCCCTTACTGCAGGCCAACTAAGCGCGTTTCCGAAAAGACGCCAAAGACCGCTTCTGAAATGACGACGGCCGAGAAAAAATCTCGGATTTCCCAAAAGAAAAACTTGGGGCAGCCCGCGGGTGCGCCTAAACGCGTACAGCCGCTGAAGAGGAAGAAGTAATGGCAACGTCCGGCACAACATCGTTCAACCTAGACTTCACCGAAATCGCGGAAGAAGCATGGGAGCGTGCGGGCCGAGAAATGCGTTCCGGTTACGACCTGAGAACCGCACGGCGTTCCATGAATTTGCTGACTATCGAGTGGCAAAACCGCGGCATCAACATGTGGACGATCGAGGAAGGCACCCTCAATCTTGGGCAGGGGGTTGCAACGTATGATCTCCCCGCCGATACCATCGACCTTCTCGAGCACGTAGTGCGTACTGGGGCTGGCAATGTCACCACCCAGTCAGACCTCAACATTTCTAGGATCAGTGTTTCTACGTATTCCACGATCCCCAATAAGCTCACCCAAGGGCGGCCGATTCAGCTGTATATTGACCGCGCCCGCGACAATCCGACGGTAACGGTGTGGCCTGTGCCGGATCAGGGGACGATACTTTCCCCCTACTACATCATGAAGTACTGGAGAATGCGGCGCATTCAAGACGCTGGCAGCGGTGTGCAAACCCCGGACGTCAATTTTCGTTTTCTGCCGTGTTTGGTGGCGGGCCTTGCGTATTACATCGCGCAGAAAGTCCCTGAGTTGATGACGCGAGTGCCGATGCTTCAGGCAGAATACGAGCGCCAGTTTGGGCTTGCTTCACAAGAGGACCGCGAAAAGGCCCCCATTCGGTGGGTTCCTAGACTATACGGGCCTAGGTAAAATATGCCAAGAAAAGACCCGGTGGCTAGAAGTGCGTACGCTAAAGTGCAGTACTTAAAGAATCGAGAAGCGTACCTCGCGCGAAGTAGAGCGCGTCGGCTTAGGTTGCGGGTAGAAAAAGAGGCTAAGTTGGCGGCAGAGCTTGCGGCACCAAAACAAATAATAGCTAGGGCGTGTTTGGGGTGTAACGCGGACATAACTCTGACGTACAAGGCCAAGTGGGGGCATAAGTGCGGTAGCTGCCACACTGCGTATATGCGGGAATACCGAAGCGCCAACGCCGAAAGAATATCAAAACTTAAGCGTGCTTGGGTGGAGCTACACGCGGAGCACAAAGCTTCTCAAGACAAAGCATACGCCACAAAGTACCCGGAACGCCGCCGCGCTGCTAGGGCTAAATGGGGTAATAAAAACCCCGGGGCGACTACCGCGGCTAAAGCGGTCAACAAAGCGGAACGAAAGCAGCGCGTGCCTATGTGGCTTTCCGAAGACGATAAGTGGATGATAGCGCAAGTTTACGAACTCGCGGAGCTACGCACAAAAATGTTTGGGTTTCCTTGGCATGTGGACCATGTGGTGCCTTTGAACGGCAAAAGAGTTTCCGGGCTGCACGTACCGCAAAACCTGCAGGTTATCCCGTGGATAGACAACCTACGCAAGGGGGTGTCTTTTGAGCAATAGGTTTGCTTCTGGTCAAAAAGCGCTTGCTCTGTGCGATGTATGTGGGTTCCCGTATAGGCTGAGGGACTTACGTAACTTGATCGTGAAAAACCGGGATACAAACGTGAAAGCGTGCCCGGAATGCTGGAACCCGGACCAACCGCAGCTCCACTTAGGGGAGTTTCCAGTAGACGATCCGCAAGCGTTGCGGGACCCAAGACCGGATTTCAATGAGTTTCCCCAAGAACGAGCAAGACTGCAGCCTAGTGGCTCAGTGCATGCTGGGGGTACAATAGGGTACGTAAAGGTCGTTATCTCTTAAGAGGCGAAGACATGAAAGACAACAAGAAACCCGCAAAAGTCGTAGTAATGCCGGCGGTTCCGACGGTGTACAAAGTCGACACCGTTAACCAATCGACGAACGTGAAGACTAGCGGCGTGAAAACCCGCGGTAACGGCGCTGCAACAAAAGGCACGATGGCCCGTGGGCCGATGGCGTAAGGGGTAACCTGTGAACTACGAAGAGCTGAAGACGAATATCCAAGACATCTGTGTGCAGACGTTCACGGAAGATCAGCTCGCTATGTTCACGCAACAAGCCGAGCAAAAAATCTACACGACGGTGGATTTGCCGGCGTTCCGAAAGAATCAAACAGGCTCGCTGACCTCCGGCAACAAGTATTTGTCGATGCCAACTGGCATGCTTTACGTCTATTCGTTGGCTGTAATAGACGCGGAAGGCGACTACGCGTATTTGCTGAACAAGGACGTCAACTTCATACGAGAGGCGTACCCGGGCCCAAGCGACACCGGAAAACCCAAGCACTACGCGGTGTTTGATCAGAATACGTTTATTCTTGGGCCGACTCCGAACGCCAACTACAACGCTGAGATTCACTTTTCCTACTACCCGGAGTCGATCGTCACCGCGGGCACTACATGGCTTGGAGACGAGTTTGACTCTGCGTTGCTCAATGGAGCGTTGGTCGAAGCTATTCGCTTCCAGCAAGGTGAACAGGCGATGGTCGCGTTGTACGAAAAACTGTACGTACAGGCAGTTGCTTTGCTTGTTCAGGTTGGCGACGGTAAACTGCGCGGAGACGCATACCGCGACGGTCAAGTGAAGAGGAAGATTGGCAATGCTTAGCGCACTGGGTGGGGCTAAATTGGGGGAGATCAAAGCCACATTGGTTTCTGGTCGTGGGTTTACGCCGGAAGAAGTGGCCGAACAGGCTCTCAACAAAATTATCTCGGTTGGCGGTAATTGCCACCCGGTGATCCGCGATCAGGCAGAGGCTTTTAAGAACGAAATCCGTGGTGTGTTGGTGCACTACATGAAACAGGCGGTGCGGTCTAACCACACCACATTGGCAAATAGATTCCGCGCCGCTGGGCACCCGGAACTTGTAAAACTACTGGAGAGCTGAAATGGCTATTTCTATTACAACCGCAATGCCCACCAGCTTCAAAGTTGAGCTGCTGAAAGGCGTGCATAATTTCACCGCCTCCACTGGCAATACATTCAAGATTGCTTTGCTGAAGGCAGCGGCATCGGGTTCTGGCACGTTTGGCGCGGCTACGACTAACTACAGCAACCTTAGCACCGACGAACTTGGCAACGGCAGCGGGTACACCACCGGCGGCAATACGCTGACCAACGTTACGCCAACCGCCGACGGCACTACAGCTATTACTGATTTTGCTGACACCACATGGACTTCTGCAACGTTTACTACTTGTGGGGCGTTGATTTATAACGACTCCGCTTCAGGTGCAGCTTGCGCGGTGTTGAGCTTTGGCGGCGACCAACAGGTGAGCTCGGGCGACTTCCAGATACAGTTCCCTGCAGCAGCAGCAGCTACAGCAATCATTCGTATTGCGTGAGGCTTATCCCTTGGGTGCCACAACCTACACCAAAGGCTGGGGGGAAGGCGCTTGGGGCTATAACGGCTTCGGGGGGATTGCCCCTGCTTACGTAGTTGATGGGGTTGCAGGAACAGGCGCAGTTGGCACTGTTGTAACACGAGTCATAAAAGTTGTCGCAGTAACCGGGGTTGCAGGAACAGGCGCAGTTGGTACTGTTGCTTTGCAGATTGACTCCACCGTGGTGCCCACAGGTGTACAGGGCACCGGCCAGATGGGCGGATTTGACGTACAGGTTGACGACATTGTCATCCCCATCGGCGTAGCGGGTACAGGTGCAGTTGGGACGATTGTTGTAGCCGTTAACGAGACGGTAGTCCTGACAGGCGTAGAAGGCACCGGGGCTGTTGGCACAATTGCCATCAAGGTCAACGAGACGATAGTCCCCACCGGGGTAGCAGGAACAGGCGCAGTTGGCACGGTTACCCTGCAGATAGACAGCAATGTAACCGTTACAGGCGTAGCCGGAACGGCCGCAGTGGGGGCGGTAATTACCGTCTATGATGTCGATGTAGCGGTCACCGGGGTAGAAGGCACTGGCGCGGTGGGGACGGTCAATATTCGCTTGAACCGTACCGTGCAGCCCACGGGAGTATCTGCTACTGGCAATATAGGCGACGTAGCGGTAGAGATTGACGACATTGTTACCCCCAACGGGGTTGCTGGCATAGGTGCTGTAGGAACTGTTAGGATAGCCGGGTGGACAAATGTCAACGACGCGCAGAGCCCTAACTGGGTTAATATAAATGACGCCCAGACCCCAACATGGGTCAATATAGATAAAGCGGCTTAGGAGCTGAAAGATGGCAACATACGCGAATGACCTCCGCCTGAAAGAGATTACCACCGGAGATGAAGATGGTACGTGGGGCACAAGCACCAACACGAACTTGTCTTTGATTGCTGACGCGTTCAGTCTCGGCACTAAACAGATGGCCGCCAACGCTGACGAGACGTTCACTATGCCCGACGCTACAGCTGACGGCACTCGCTCGCTGTACCTGAAGATCACCTCTGCAGTGTCATTGTCAGCCACGCGTACCGTGACCCTTGCGCCAAACACCGTGTCCAAGGTCTGGATCATCGAGAACGCCACCACAGGCAGTCAGTCGATTACGATTGCGCAGGGTTCTGGCAGTTCGGTGACGATTGCCAACGGCAGCAAAGTGATGGTCGTGACCGACGGTGCAGGGGCAGGCGCCGCAGTGACTCTTGCCAATCCCACGGTTAGCTTGGCTTCTGGGGTAACAGGCACTCTCCCTGTAGCCAATGGCGGCACCGGAGCCACAACGCTCACTGCCAACAACGTAATCCTCGGCAACGGCACAAGTGCAGTTCAGTTTGTGGCTCCCGGCACTAGCGGCAACGTGCTTACTTCAAACGGCACGACGTGGGCGTCTGCGGTTCTTCCGGCTGGTGGTTTGACTTATGTTGTCAAAACGGCCAACTACACCACACAGGACAAGGAAGGCGTTCTGGCTGACACGTCGGGTGGAGCATTTACTGTTACCCTTCCTGCTACTCCGGCAACTGGCGCACAGGTCGTTGTTGCTGATTCTGGGGCTAACTGGGGCACGAACAACCTCACCGTAGGCCGCAACGGCTCGACCATTGGCGGCCTTGCCCAAGACCTTGTGTGTGATATCACTGGCGCAAGTGTCCAGCTCGTTTACGATGGATCAACGTGGGAAGTCTACGCGCAGATCGGCGGGAATGGTGGCAACGCAGCCACGCAGCCGGGCAACAACGCCTTTACGGGTGCCAACACGTTCTACAACGCCACAGGCCAGACTTTCGGCACGGCAACCTCTACGCAAGACGGAATTCGAATCACTGGGCGTGCGGGGGGTTCGTCGTCGTATCGTGCAACGCTTACTCCGGCTGCATTGTCCGCAAGCAGGACGGTAACAATTCCTGATGGCGGTGGAAACTATACACTGGGGTATTTGAATGTGCCGCCTGTAGGTACTAAAACAGGCAGTTACTCTCTTGCTGTAGCGGATGTAGGAAAGTATGTCCAAGTAGGTTCTGGCGGCTCAATCACAATCCCGGATGCCACGTTTGCTGAGGGTGATATTGTGAGCGTGTTCAACAATACCAGCGGAACTATTACGATTACGTGTTCCATCACGACCGCTTACATCGCTGGAACCGACTCTGACAAAGCAACCATGACCCTAGCGTCTCGCGGAGTCGCATCAATTTTGTTTATCTCTGGCACAGTCTGTGTTGTATCGGGGAATGTAGCATGACGGGCATACAGGTTCTGTCTCTTGGTGTAAATGTTGCCGGTGAGCAGGATGTTTTTTATATCGGTACAACATCTGGCGCAGCGGCAGTATCCACGTATACGCGATTCGCCACGACCACCGACGACGAAGGAAATTTTTACGTAGCCGGGAATGAGTTGCCCGGCGGGTCTGGGTATGCCTGCGTGCTGATAAAAGCCAACGCCCAAGGTACTGTTCAATGGGTAAGAAACTTCAGAAATAGTGTTTATACGAGTTCTTCAAGTACGGCCGTTGTTTCTATCGGGGTAGACCCAGTAGATGGTGCTGTTTACGCGGTTTGGGCGTCTCCTGTTGGCACAGGAAGTTCACACATTACCCCCATTGTAAGCAAGTATGACGCCTCCGGCACGCACCAATGGACATCTCAGACATTTGCTGCGTCAAGCGCGCCCGGAGGGGCAAGCAACACTAACGTGCAAAACATTGGTTTTGATAGCTCAAATATTTACTTAACTGGCGTGTTTAATCAAAACCCGACGATCCAGTTTGCCGGGACTGTCGCGCTTTCAAAGTCAACAGGAGCTGTAGTATCTGGGAAATCATTAGCTTACAGGCCCTCTAGCAATGATGTATATGGGTATAACTTGATTGTTGACGGAACAACGGTATATTCAAGTTATCGTTTTGGCGGCCCATTGACATACAGCGGGGCAAAGTCGGGGTTCGCCACACATAACCTTTCAACAAACACTGCGTCGTCTACGTTTGCGCTGGGTGGTAACGCAAATGGGATGAATGTTTATCTAAATAATATTCAGGTGGACTCATCAGGGAACAGGTATTTGTTTGGGTGGTTTGCTCCAGCGGCGGCAACTTCATATCAAGCGTTTGCAGTTAAGCTAAATTCATCAAACGTCGTACAGTGGGCAAAAAGAACAACAAACACGCTAGATTATTTGTCAACCGCTCCAAATTCAATAACAGCATCGTATGGAGCAGTAGACTCGTCGGGCAATATATATTGGGCAATAAATGTAGGGGAGGTTTCTGGCGGCACAGTTGCGTCCCCTTCTCGCCGGACAAACTCTATTGTAGTGGCAAAACTAGATTCGTCTGGCAACACTGTGTTCGCAAATTCAGTTGTGATTTCGGGTGATATTTTCCCTACAATTAGCCATTTCAAGCTAACCGCAGCAGGAAATATATCGCTAGGGCTAGCCGGCCAAATCTTAATGAACGTCAGTTCTTCAGTTACCCAAATATACTCGCAACAGGCGTTTGTATTTGTGCTTCCAAAAGACGGGTCTACCACAGGTTCGTACAGTATTGGTGGTCAGAATGTTGCCTACAATAACACAGCGCAAATGGTTAGCTTTGGAAATTGGACAACGTATTACGTTGAGTCTCCTCCTTCATTGAGCACAACAAGCATATCGCAAACTGGGCTTAACGGATCGACGCAAAGAGCTAATAACACTACATTAACCAGTTCAAATACGTTGGTGGATGCAACCCCTTCATATTCGTCTGTGCTTTTCAGCATGCCCGGTACGTTTTGTTGGCCTGCCCCTTCTGGGGTTAGTTCTGTTTCCGCTGTTGTTGTAGGTGGTGGAAGTGCCGCACTTGGTTATGATACTGGTGGGGGTGGCGGAGCGCTTGCGTACAAAAATAATATCGCTGTAACGGCTGGTAATTTTTATACAGTAGCGGTAGGAAAAGGCGGAGCACCACAATCGACAAGTAGTTGTTATGCCAAAGGCGGCCAAAGTTATTTTATAAATACATCCACAGTCGCAGCGTCCCCAGCGGCATCAGGGATAAATGGAGGGGTTGTAACAGCAGGAACTGGTGGAAGTGGTGGGGGTTCTGGCGGGCTGCGGGGGGGCGGCGGCGCTGGCGGATATGCTGGGAATGGCGGGTTAGGCGGATATGCATGCTCAGTAGGTTCCGCAGGGTCTGGCGGCGCTGCGGGTGGTGGAGGGGGTGGCACTCTAGCAGTCTATTGCTGTCTATATTACTACTTTAGTGCTGCCTCTGGCGGAGGAGTTGGGGTATATGGTCAAGGGTCGTCTGGCGGCACCAGCGCCAGCAAAGAGTCTGGAGGGTTTGGGGGGTCTGGCGGTAGTAATGGGCAAATATCTTGCCCATCTCAAGGCAGTGGCGGCTCTTTTGGCGGGGGCGGCGGTCCGGGGTGGATATGCGGGTGCGCTCCTGCGCCCTTATATAACGCATGGGGGCGTGGCGGGGCGGTGAGGATTGTTTGGCCCGGTAATACGCGGTCGTTCCCGTCTACGAATGTTGGAGCTGACAGCTGATGGAATTTGTAATACGAATCCTCAACGGCGAGCCTTTGGGCAATCCAATTTATGTGTCTCACATGAAGGCAGCATTCTCGGATTTCACAACCGACCCGCTACCCAGTGGGTACGCGGAGTTCTTTCACAAATCTGCTTCTGAACCACCGGAGGATTTTCACGTCCTTGACCATTCGTATGCGTGGGAAAATGGGCGGGTTACTGATTTGTTTGTATGGCGGGCGATGACCCCGGAAGAAAAAGCTGAAGAGATCAGCAAAAGGCGTCAGATGGAGATGCCTCCAAGTATGGCGTGGGATGAAGCGTCGGCCACATGGAAGCGTCGTCCAGTGCCTAGCTCTCCGGTAGATGGCGGCCCGTACCGTTTTGATCCGCTTTTGTGGCAGTGGGTTAACTGCCCTGAGCCGCCCTTGAAAGGGTTTGTGTTGTCGGATGACGGAAAACGGTGGAAGCCCCCAGTGCCAAGACCTCAAGACGGAAAGCAGTATCGCTGGGACGAAGGCAAGTTGCAGTGGGTGCTTGTAAATGGCTAACGCCTATTTCTACTTCGCCTCGCCTATTTACGTTTCGGAGCAGCCGGAGCTTCTCCCTGTTGTCTCTGAAGTGTCGGAGGAGATGCTGGCGAAGCTGACGCACGACCCGCACGAAATCTATCCGATGTTCAACACGGACAACTTCGCTGCTGATCCCCGCATGGCTGATTTTTGTGCTTTTGTTGCTCAGACCGGATGGAACGTCCTGAAAGATCAAGGTTACGCGATGGACAATTTTAGCGTTTCGGTAGATTCTGCTTGGACGCAGAAGCACTTCAAGCACTCGCTGATGGAGCAGCACGTGCATGGCGGCTCGCAGCTTGTTGGGTTTTACTTTCTGGAAACCCCGGAGAATTGTTCCCGAGCTTTGTTCCATGATCCTCGTCCGGGCAAACTGCAGGGCTTTCTTCCCGAGGCCGACATGAGCCAAGCGACGCTTGCGAGCAACATCATCAACTTTGAACCGAAGCCGGGGATGTTGATCCTGAGTAACGCATGGCTGCCACATTCGTTTGGTCGCCACGGCTCAGATGAACCGCTAAAGTTTGTCCACTTCAACCTCAGCACTGTGTACACCCCACAGTGCGCAGCTCCGGCAGCAGAGGTGGTATGAAGTACCTGATCCGGTTCAACAAGTCGCGGGGCCAGCCGGGTCGGGGTACAATGGAGCATGTCTGGCGGGTGTTTGAAGGCGAGAAGGAATACTTGGTCAAGCACTTCGAGCTGCAGGTTCCAAGCAAGAGCGAGCAGACGGGTGGTGACTGGAACGTGTCGTGCGAAGGCAAGATGGTGCTTAACCGCGAAACATCGACCGCAGTGATAACGCAAGAACAGGAGTAAACAATGGCAACACTATCAAGCATCATCACGCCGACCAATGTCGTTGCGGTAGCTCCCGGAGCGTCAGGCAACGTACTAACATCGAATGGCACTACATGGTCATCCACTGCATTGCCTGCTGGCTCTGAGATCGTCCGCGTAGCGCGCACCAGTAATACCGCACTTGCAACAGCAAACCTCGGGAATTTGATTGATATTACAAGTGGCACGTTCACTCAAACATTTGACGCTGCGGCAACGCTTGGTGATGGATGGTTCTGCTACATCCGAAATTCAGGCACTGGCGATATTACGCTTGACCCGAATAGCAGCGAGACCATTGACGGGCTTACCAGCTATATCATGTATCCGGGCGAGGTGAGGTTGGTGCAGTGTGACGGCACAGCCCTGCGAACAGTAGTGCTTAGTGCGTTTTACAGGACTTTCACTGCTGGGGGAACATTTACTAAGCCGCCGGGATACGCAGCTTTTTCTGGCCTGCTTTGGGGCGCTGGAGGAAGCGGTGGCAAAGGCGGCTCAGGTGGTAGGGGGTCTGGCGGTGGTGGAGGTGCTTCCGTCCCGTTCACGCTCGCTGCGTCTGCCGTAGGATCGTCGGAAACTGTGACGATTGGAGCAGGAGGTGCGGCTATAACGGCAGGCGCTACAGTAGGAAATGCGGGTGGAAACAGCACTTTTGGGTCACTTGTCACTTCGTACGGCGGGGGAGCAGGATTTGCTATAGGCTCTGCCAGCAACATATCCGGTGGCGGTGGTGGCGGCGCTTTGGGTGCTGGAGGAGATGGCAGTGCGAGCAACTCTGCTGGCGGACAGCCACGTTCTACTGGGGCAACAGATAACAATTCTGGTTTTGGAGGAACAGGAGGGTCTGTTACAAGTTCTGGATTGTTTGCTACATACGGCGGCGGTGCTGGTGGTAATTCGCAAGGCTCTGGCGCTGCATCAGCAGCAGGCGCGTCTCTTTATGGCGGTGGCGGCGGCGGCGGGCAAGGAACTGCCGGTATTGCGGGCGGAACATCTGTTTATGGGGGCGCTGGCGGTAATGGTGGAACTACAGCAAGCGGCACTGACGGCACAGCCCCAGCAGGGGGCGGTGGAGGTACAATTACTGGAGCCACATCTGGCGCAGGCGCTCGCGGCGAACTTCGCATCTGGGGGATTGTGTAATGAGAGCACACGTAATTGAAAACGGCATCGTTATCAACACAATTGAAGTTGAGTCGCTAGATTTTCTTCCGAATCTTGTAGATGGAGAGAGCGGCGGCGCAATTGGTGATTTGTACCAAAGTGGTCAATTTATAAAGCCGCCAGTCGATACTGAAAAACTTGCTGCTGACATTCGATCTCAAAGAAACACGCTCCTATCCGAATCCGATTGGACGCAAGCAAAAGACATCCCTGACGCCATCAGCACTCCTTGGGCTACATACCGCCAAGCATTGCGAGACCTTCCGCAGCAGATTCTTTTCCCGATTGAGATTATTTGGCCCGTGAAGCCGTAAGGAGTCTGCCGTGGACTATCAGGTTCTGTTTAACATCGCTGTCACAGTGTCCGCGTTTTTCGGCGGGTGGATTCTCAACAGGATTTACACGGCGATTGACCGGTTGGACGACGATGTGCGAGACATGCCACGGGTCTATGTCAGCAAAGACGACTACCGAGAGGACTTGCGCGAGATCAAAGAGTTGCTGGGTGCGATATTCAAGCGACTGGATAACAAGGCGGACAAGTGATGATTCACATGGCCCCCATTCCGTTTTTCACTTCCAAAGAGCTGGCGTGCCC
>Ga0222713_10005522_pt1 | contig 12251 bp, 11 predicted proteins | sample C33_649DmetaG_FD_165061 | JGI IMG/M metagenome (GOLD analysis project Ga0222713, IMG submission 165061) | Estuarine water microbial communities from San Francisco Bay, California, United States - C33_649D | ecosystem: Environmental > Aquatic > Marine > Unclassified | place: USA: California...
AAATCGGTAGTCAATTCGCTCAAATGCGCGACCCGGTTTATGCCGGCGATTTTCTCGGTTGCCAACGTAGGCCGCTATGAGGCGAACTTTTTGGTCATGACTTAATTGGCTCACACGTGACAACAGTTGCGATTCCGGTAGGTGCGAATGCGCGTAACAAATAGCAGCAAGGAGTTTGTTCTCACCATCTGGATCAAAATCAACAAGCTCTACTTCGTTAACTGGATTGGGCTCATCAGCACCGAACAAATCATCAACGAGAAACGCTGTCTGTTCATGATTTGTGGCGAGATAACTGCTCCACTTGCCACCACGTTCGGCTAGGTCGACTCGACGCAGAAAACTGGGAACGACCTTGCGCAACTCGGTCAACATCATGTCCGCATACTGTCGAGCCTCGGGCAGAGGGTGTGCACGCATGCGCAACAAGAGTGATTCATATGCTTGGCCCGAGCCGTAAATACCAACATTAGATAGAGCGCTGGCAGGCAAAATACCGCGAACCGCATCAAGGCCCTTAGCTCGTGTTGCTTGTCGGTAGACAAAATCTGAATCGTTGATGCCGCGTGGGATGACCTTACGAACATGATCGGTTACCTGCGTAACGAGCGCGCTGTAACTATCGAACATTCTGTCCATATCGCCAACGAATCGCGTGCCATAAGGTCCTGAAAGAATCTCGGGATCGCGGTAGTAGCGATAGCGACCACCGAGCCGCGCGTCATAGTTGATATACCGCGTGCTTTGCTCGAGATAACTCATGATTCTGCCCCATTCCAGAATCTTGGTGAGCAAGTTTGAGGACTGCTCGCACGCAAGATGCACTCCCCCTAGCTGAGCAACTGAATCGTCTCCATACTCAACAAACACCTTTTCATACAGCGCTTCGGCCTTATCGATGCCGATCGTGGCGTCTACGCCACTATCTCCGCTGATATCGAGATCGCCAAGAAATTCATCAAGAAATAGTCGGCGCAAACTTTTGGGACTACGGCTGTATCGCGCGAACAAAGCACCTTTGACAACTTCAGGCAAATTGACAAGAGCGAACACGGGAAGATCAAGGTTGGTGAAGTATCGCTTGAGAATCTCCGACTCATCATCCGTAAACGTCTCTGGAATGTACACCGTCACAACGTGCAATCCTAGAAGTCAGAGAGGGTGCAATCGTGTATGCCGATCACACCGTTAATTCGGTGCAATCGCTCTGAACCCGACATTGAACATGGGATACCTTGCCCAGTTTTTCGCCATCAATAGTCAAATTGGCCAGCTCCCCCGACCATGAATAGAAATCACTCTGGCTGTACGCAATGTGCGGATGAGGCAAGTGGGTTCCAACTAAGGAACGCTTCCATGCTGTGATTCGTTGGCGTGCAGTCATGGTTTGAGCAACTTCGACAATGTCCAATTTGCCGTCATTTGGGTGTGCACGAGGCGCTATGTCATGACCACGCCACCATCCGGTATTCGTCACGATGTTGAGTGTTCCACGCAACGTTCTGCCGATATGAAGCGACCCTATGCATACGTCTTGATGAGTGCGACCGTGTTTATCGGTATATGAGATCGCTAGCGCATCAATCAAGATTCTGATTGCAGTGGTTCGCCTCGTGAGATCCTTAAGGCCAAGTAATGACAGAAAATCTTCAGAAACCAACTGCACTACACCCTGAGGCTGTGAAGTGAGTGAATTGTCTCGCAACGCAATACCCAACTCGCGATCTGATCCAAAGGAGCGAGTCGCATTTGGTCGAACGATCTCTTCTCCCCATTGCGAGCCTGGCGAAATCGGCATATCTACATTTTGCCAATCTGGCTTGAGGCTGCAACAACTCCCGTAAACAAGGATTTGGCTGCTTGACCACTGAGATATGACGAAATGGTTTCATCATCAATGGTGGAAAACTGTCGCAATAAATCGATGAGTTGTTTCATCGTGCGCACGAAATCGCCGGCAGTGACATCATCTTCGTCGAGAATGTCAAACAATGACGTTCCGTGCGCCCAGTCATAGGTAGTACACATGAATCCAGGATCAGGAAACCGATGCGGTAATAATCCGTATTGCACCTCTTGGGCGCTGAGTTTGCGACTTATCCGTTCAATCTTTGCCCATCGATCATCCAGTTTCGAATTGGGAAAGTGGATCCGTTCGTGAGCTTCACGTTTGCGGTCCTCGTAAACAAACACCGATGCAAGACTCGCCAATTCAAATTGATCCAAATCGTCAAAGACACCCTTTGAGAGACATTCTGCGATCAATAAATCGGATTCATGGAAGATACGTCCGAGACGCACACCCTTTTCGGTGAGTTTCCAATCGTCTACATATCCCCACTGCTCAAGTAAGTCTGTGAGATCTTCAAATTTCTTACTTACCGATTGGGCAGATGTCGATACCCGTTTCTCAAGCTGCGTAAGTTCTTTGGCAATTCGATCAGCAGATTCAGCCGCATTCAATTTGAATTTTGCATCCGGGTCATCCAAGAACGGGTGATCATTGCGCACTTTCCGATTTCGGCCACTTCGCACCAGCATTCTTTCGTTGATTTTGAAACGTGAAAGTTTGGCTGACATCTCTTTGAGGAATCGCGAGTTAGTTGGTTGATACGGCGTAGGCAATGCAATGTGGCCGATGGTGTACACGTGCTCGGTGATGTCGCGAGCGGTTACCGTTCTGACACCCTTGCTGATGGTTAACAACGACAACTTGCCACCTGACCCCCGATTCGCAGACGAAATGACTACTAACCGTTCACTTGGCAATGATTCGCCAATGAGCACCACATCGCCGGGTCGTAGAGTTGAGAAGACATCTTCAATATTCGGTAACGGTTTACGCGCAGTAGAACCGGCCCGATAATCCTCAATGTCACCGTATGTACTGAACGCTTGGTCGCGTAATCGAATGAGCTCCTTGCTTCTCCGTTGAATCCGCGCTTGAACTTCGACGATGTCTTTGCCCGATTGAAACTGAGCAAATGACAGATTAAGTAAGTGGCGCGCTTGAACCTTGCTGGTGGTGCGAATCAAGTTCGCTGCCATGTTGTAAGTGGGTCTGAACGCAGAGTTCAGAACAAATGATCGACTTGAGACAAGTGCCGCTACTTGTTCGAACGTAACAAAAGGGTTCCACAGAGTGAGGGCGTGTCCAACCGTGTCAAGACCACGTCGACCGGCTCTGCCTGTAAGTTGAGAAAAATCGGATGGCTTCAGTAGTTGGTGCGTTTCGCCGTTGTACTTTGTGAGCTTGTCCAGCACTACGGCTCGAGCTGGCATGTTGATACCGACGGCAAGAGTTTCCGTGGCAAACACGATCTTTACAAGACCCTTTGCAAAACACTCCTCCACTGCTTCCTTGAAGCTCGGTACGAGCCCCGCGTGGTGCACGCCTATCCCCGCTTCAAGTTGTGCCAAAAACCGTGAGTAGTGCAATGCAGCAAGATCATCATCAGTGAAGGCTTCAACATGGCTGTCAAGAATCTCTGCAATCATTTCGCGTTCTTGCTTGGTCGTGAAGGAGATGCCTTGTTTAAGACACGAATGTGCTGCTTCATCACATTGACTCCGACTGAAAATAAAGTAAATGGCAGGAAGAAGATCGTCTTGTCGAAGCTGCAGTACTACGTCCGAGCGATTTGGCGAATAAAAACGACTCGGGGCCATTCCAGGACGTCCACGCGATCCATAGGGATGTTGCTTCTTTGTTCGTGGAGCAGATGAATTTTCAATCTTTGACACTTGTTCATTGGGTTTGCCTCCAACGAGTGTGTCAAAAACCCTCACCTTGCTTGTTGTCTTATCGCCAACTACATAGTGATTGAACAACTCAACCGGTCGTTTGGTTTCAACGATTGGTATTGTCGGACCGCGAACGGTTGTAAGCCATTCGCACAGTTCGTCTGCGTTACTCACAGTGGCAGATAAGCACACCAACTGAACCGTAGGTTCAAGATGGATGATTACTTCTTCCCAAACTGGACCACGGTATGCGTCTTGCAAAAAGTGCACTTCATCGAGAACAACAACGCCCAAATTGTCGATTCCAGCGGATCGCGCATAAATCATGTTGCGCAGCACTTCGGTGGTCATGACGATGATTGGCGCCTGAGGGTTGATGCTGTTGTCTCCCGTCATGAGCCCGACCTGTTGTGGGCCATGCAGCAGCGTTAACTCGTGAAACTTCTGATTAGAAAGCGCTTTGATGGGTGCGGTGTAGAACGCGCGTTTACCAAGTTTTCTTGCTAAACCGATTGCGTACTCGGCAACCACCGTTTTGCCAGAACCAGTTGGGGCAGCTACAAGGACGCTTTCTCCGGCATCAATCCGATCAAAAGCTTGTAGCTGGAATGAGTCAAGCTCGAATTGATATCCGCCAACAAGAGATTGGCGATGAGGCGAAGTCACAGTGAATTATTCGCCTTCAGGGTCGCGTTTTGCCTTCTTGCGTTGAGCAACAAAACCAATCAATACAGCAATAAGAAACAGCAGAGACATCGGTACTGCTAGCGCAAGCATTGAGACGGGGTCACCACTTGGTGTAATGACTGCAGCAATAAGGAATGTACCCATTAACGAGTAGCGCCATTGTTTGATCAGCGTTTGGGGTGTAATCACCCCTACGAGCTGCAGGAAGACGATGAGCACAGGAACAAGAAAACCAATTCCAAATGCCAGCACCATCATGGCGACCAGGCTGATGTACTTTGAAATTTGGTATGTCTGCTCTACCCCAGCACCAGACCACGCGATGAGAAATTCAAGCGCTTTATCCAATGTCCAATATGCAAGAGAACCTCCGGCAAGAAACAACACGACCGAAGTAACGATGAATGGTATTGAGTACTTTTTCTCTTGCTTATTCAATGCCGGAACAATGAACTTCCAGAGTTGCCACATGATCACGGGGATTGCAATGATCAATCCGCCATAACCAGCAATTCGCATCCGTGCAGATAAGCCTTCAATTGGACCAAGTGCGAACAATGTTCCGTCGCACTTGAACTGGGGATTGACCGCGCAAATATTTCGATATGGCTGCGTCAGGAATTGTAGAAACGAATCATAAAAAACCAAGATCACTATTGATCCGATCGCGACAGCTAGTAACGAGCGAACGATGCGCATTCGCAATTCTGCGAGATGCTCGAATATTGACATGCCCCCTTCAGCAGGAGTGGCTTGACCGCGACGAATACTGACCATTAGGAAGCAGGGCTTTGTTCGTCTGATTCGCCAGGCAAACCAATATCAAACGGAACGAACTTGGGTTCGACAGCATCTTTGGGTTTGGTTGCAGGTGCAGGGGTGCTGGCAGAGGTATCGAACTGAGTGGCAGAGGCGATCGTCGAGTTGGCTTCTCGTGATGCTGCGTCGAACATCGATTTATAACCCTGAGCAGTGTCTTTCAGCTCACCAATCGTGCCTCCAAACACGTCTTTGAACTCGCCTTGAGCATCAGTGGTGATGCGTCTGAACTCGCCGTACAACTTGCCTGCTTTGCGGATCACCCCGGGAAGCTTTTCGGGTCCAAGAATCACGAGCCCAAGAATGAGCAGGAAGAAAATCTCGCTTCCAGAGAAGTTGAACACTCCTCCATTCTAAACCAGGCAATCCAGCAGTCGGCATAACATGTGGGCGTGCAACAACGGATACCTCCTCTATTGGCTCGGCAGATTGGATTTGCGCATCGTGGTGCCAGAGCACATGTGCAAGAAAACACGCTTGAGGCCTTTGCCCTCGCGCAGCGATTAGGTGCAAATGGGCTTGAAAGTGATGTATGGATTACACAAGATGGAGTCTGCGTTTTAGATCATGACGGCGTCGTCAAGCGTAAGTTGCGTTCGCGCCCAATATCTGAGTTCGAGCGAAATGCACTTCCTGATTGGATACCTACTGTTTCAGATCTCATCGAGATGGGTGACAATGATGCCAACATCAGTCTTGATGTCAAAGACATTCGTGCGATGCCCGAGTTGGTCAAACTGCTCTTGTCTCAGCAAAACAGTTCGCAATACTGGTTATGTCATCCCGATTTGCAGTTTCTTCAACAATGGGTTGGTCGTGTTGGCGACATACATCTTGTGCACTCCACCCGTTTGACTGCGATGAAATTCGGACCAGAGCGACATGCGGCGACGCTCTTGGAGGCGGGCGTTCATTGTGTCAACATGCCTTTCCCCGACTGGAACGGAGGTTTGGTCGCACTGTTCCACCGATTCAACATTTTTGCGTTTGGCTGGAATCTCCAATACCCGGAGGTGATCAGAAGTGGTCTGCTAATGGGGCTCGACGGCGTGTTTAGCGATTGGTCCGACCGTTTGGCAGACGAGATGCAACGCGTTAATCCGTTATAGCCAGCGAAGAGCACCAAGTGGCCAGATAATGACAAAGGCACGACCTGCAACTAACTCTTTATCAATTGTTCCAAACATTCTGCTGTCAAAAGACTGCGGACGATTATCGCCCATCACAAAAAGATGATTTGGCTCAACCACAATCTCCTCAAGATTGGGAACTCTGCATCGATCGTCGAGATTCAACTGACTGGTATCCAAGGCATCAAGGTATGGTTCGTCAACAGGTTTCTGGTTCACGAACACAACACAGTCCTTGATTGAAACCGAGTCACCTGCAACACCGATGACACGTTTGATGAGGTCATCGTGTTGGACCTCTACTCCGTCGGTAGTTACGCGATCAAAGACAATTACATCGCCCCGATGAACATCATGAAGCCGATATGAAAGTTTGTTGACCAACACACGGTTGTTCTGAAACATCGTCGTTTCCATGCTTGGTCCGCTGATGTAATATTGCTGAAGAACAAATCCTCGAACGACAAAGGCAATAATCAGCGCAAACCCAATAACGCTTGCCCATTCGCGAAGAACCTTTACACCCTTCTTTCGTTCTTCTTGAGAAAGCAAATCCATTGATAGAAATCTATCGCGGATGGGCACTACATACTTGATATGAGTCGATCCACTCGTTCATCGTGAGATCTAAGAGGATCATTGCATACCACAGTACGCTGATGATGATCATTGAGTTTGAGGTGCACCCAATCAACGGTGTAATCACGTTGTGCAAGCTTTGCTGCTGTGATGAACTCGCCTCTTAATCGCGCACGAGTGGTCTGGGGTGGTTTCACCATTGCTGAATCAATATCATTTTCCGAACACATCTGATGCACGAGTTGTTGTTTGCGCAACGCAAAAAACACACCGCGATCACGTCTGATGTCGTGGTATTGCAAATCAAGCATCTGCACTTTTGGATCGTCGAGTGCCGCGCCGTGGCGCGCCCTGAACTGCTCGATCAGATGCAACTTCGTGATCCAGTCAATTTCTGTGCGTAGGCTCATGAGATCACTGCCAAGACCGTCCAGGTGCCTGCTCCACACTTCTAAGGCTTGTTGTTCTTCTGTAGAAAAACCCCGATTTTCTGCATACGCATGAGCCCTTTGAACAAATTCTCGTTGTATCTCCAGAGCTGACATCTCTCTCCCAGACGCAAGTTTGACTTTCTTGGTGCATGTGATGTCGTGGCTAATCTCACGAATGGCTCGAGCCGGATTCTCCAGCGTGAAGTCGCGAAGATCAAATGTTTCATCTTCGATCATTCGCAACATGCATAACGCCGAGCCGACTTTGACAAATGTTGTGCATTCATTCATGTTGGAGTCGCCCACAATCACATGTAACCGTCTAAATTTTTCAGAATCCGCGTGTGGTTCATCTCGAGTATTGATGATTGGTCGACTGCGTGTTGTAGCTGAACTCATACCATCCCAAATATGTTCGGAACGCTGAGCGATCGTGAAGATCGGACCGCGCGCAGTCTGAAGCACGTGGCCAGCACCAGTAAAGATCTGGCGTGTGATGAGGAATGGAATGAAGTGTGAGTCAAAGTTGATTGGGTCTGCAGTTCGGCGCATCAGGTAGTTCTCGTGACATCCGTAGCTATTGCCAGCAAAATCAACATTATTCTTGAACACGTACACTGAGCCTCGAATACCTTCTTCTTGAAGCTTGGCCTCTGCAGCTAATTGGAGATCCTGCATGATCCGCTCGCCAGCAAGATCGTGTGCCAGCAGTTCGTAAATCGAATCGCATTCCGGAGTTGCGTATTCGGGGTGACTGCCAACGTCTAGATAAAGCCGCCCACCATTTTCCATGAACACGTTTGAGCTACGTCCCCATGCAACAACACTTCTAAATAGGTAACGAGACACTTCATCGGGGCTTAATCGGCGCTGTCCCCGCAGTGTGCACGTTGCTCCAAATTCGGTCTCCAAGCCAAAAACTCGGCGATCCATCACCGATCAATCCAAAAGGTTGGTGAGCTGTGCTTCAGTGATGCGCTTAAAACAGCGTCGATTTCCGTTGCGCTGTAAAACTGCAACTTCTAAATCACTAGCAGCGAGTGGCATTTCTGCAGGCGATAACGCAGCACGTGCCAAAGAAATACATGCTCGCAACGACTGAGATGCGACAAAAGACTGCGCGATTTTATGTGCAATTGATTCAGGATCGCCGCCGATGACGATGAAATTCCGTTCATCCAAGACGGTTCCATCAAACATCACATGGAATAGTTGATCGGTTTCAGCAGACTTGCCTAATTCTGCAATCAAGATCTCTACTTCGAGTGGTTTCACTTCATGAGTGAATACCTGGCCGATCATTTGCGCATACTGGTTTGCAAGACTGCGGGCATCAACATCCTCGCGAGAGAATTGGTATCCCTTTAAATCTGCAGCACGAACGCCTAGTACTCGAAGCTGGTCGAATTCGTTGTACTTGCCTACCCCGGCGAACGCGATTCGATCGTAAATCTCACTGATTTTTCGTAACGTATTGGAAGGATTCTCTGCAATTATTGCAATACCTTCTTGGTATTGCATTGCAACCAATGATCGTCCACGCGCAATGCCCTTGCGCGCAAAGTCTGCGCGATCCTTCATCATTTGTTCTGGAGAAACGTAATAAGGCATGCTCATCGCTGCTGCACTCCAGTCGTGATGGTGCTGTAGATGCTTGCGAGAGTTGAGTCGTCGATCTGCGAGAAGCCAGTTTCAGTGATTGTTGCAACTATTGGATAAATGCCTCGTAGCAAATCAGGTCCACCCGTAGCGGAGTCAGCGTCAGATGCTTCCCAGAGAGCCCGTGATACCAACTCAACCGCTTGTGTCGTTGTGATATCGCGTCTCCAGGAAACGCGCAGAACTGTAGATGCATGTAACTGCCCTGAACCGGTGGCTACAAAGTCTTTTTCTTCATAACGTCCACCCGTGGCGTCATAATCCCAGATGCGACCTTGGCCGATGTCAGTGTCGTATCCAGCAAAAATTGGAACGACCATCAAACCTTGCATGGCTGCAGGGAGATTGTTTCGCACAAACATGCTCAGTTGGTTTGCTTTACCCTCAAGAGACAAAGCTTGTCCTTCAACTTTTTCATAGTGTTCAATTTGTAGCTGGAAAAGTTTCACCATCTCCATTGCTGGTCCTGCTGCGCCAGCAATTGCAACACCACTGAATTCGTCGGCCTGAACGACCTTTTCCATTCCGCGGTGGCTAATGAGATTGCCTGATGTTGCGCGACGATCACCCCCCATCACCACACCATCTATGCAGCGAACAGCAACGCACGTGGTCGCGTGTGGCATATCTTCAAGTAACGAATGAGGAATCGTCGAAAAGGGCGACAAACCAACACGCTTCAAGAGTTCGCCGAAGTTTGCACCTGGGTCTTGATCAGCGGAGAATCGAAGAAAATTCATAGCAACACCTACAGGCTACTGCCCACCCTTTTGAACATAACTACGAACAAACTCTTCAGCATTTTCTTCCAAGACGTTGTCGATGGCATCAAGGACACTCTCTAAATCAGCGGAAAGCTCTGACTGCACAACAGGTTCAGACTCGATCTCCTCGGTGTGTTCGTGAACCTTGGGTTGAGTTGACTTACGCAGCTGGCCGCTCATAAGCCAAGGCTATCGGTACTACATGAGTTGCTTGCCAGTTGAGCAAGTAGTTCCTCAACCGTGTTTGATGTATCAATCAGTGTCTCTGTGAGTCTGCGGGTGCCCCGCAATGGTTCGTTCATCTCGATGCGCACCAATGGACGGTTAGGTAGATCAAAAACCATGCTGTCCCAATTGGCTGAAACAACTGTATTGGGCCATTTCTGTAACACCCGTCCACGGAAGTAAGCACGGGTGTCATGAGGTGGATGTGTTACTGCATTACGTATGGCTTCCGCGGAAACCAACTCCATTAATCCGGCCCTGTTTGCAATTGAACGACGTGTGTCGAGAGCATGATATTGAAGATCTATTGCTTTTAAACGGTGGTCGCCGTTTGTGAGTTGATGTCGTAAAGCAAACGCCTGAATCAACCGCTGTTTGGCAATCCAATCGATACGGTCATATAACTTTTCGGGACTGTGCCTCAGCGTATTTATCGTGGCTTCCCAGGATTCAATGATCAATGCGATCTCGTCTGCAGGTAAAGCAGTGCACTCATATTCGTTGATGAAACTCCGTACCGAATAAATAAGTGATTCTTGAATCTCCAATGCGCTGAGCCGACGTCCATCGTGCATCAATACTTGCGTAGATAATGTCGGATCCCGACTGATCTGTTTGATCGCTGAAACAGGATGCGCGATGAATAACGCATCGGGAAATGCTCCATGTTCGATCATCGAAAGAATGAGAGCTGTCGTACCGAGCTTAAGAAAAGTCGCGAACTGACTAATATTTGCATCTCCCACGATGACGTGCAGGCGGCGATACTTTTCGGAATCACAGTGGGGCTCGTCGCGAGTATTGACAATAGGTCGATGAATCGTCGTCTCTAAGCCGATCTCCTCTTCAAAAAAGTCGGCTCGTTGGCTTAGTTGAAATCCAAATAAATCAAAGTCACCATGGGTTGTTTCATTGCCAACCTTCCCCGCACCACAAAACACTTGGCGGGTGACGAAATGCGTAGTGATACAACTCGCTAGATAAGAAAAGGGTGTGTTGCGGTCGACGAGATAGTTCTCATGACAACCGTAACTATTACCTTTCCCGTCTGAATTGTTTTTGTAGACCGAGATCGATACGTCATCTGGTAGACGATGATTTGCCTTTAGGACACTTTCACGAAGAATTTCATCGCCTGCTAGATCAAAGGCAACCGCTTGCAAGACGGAGGTGCATTCCGGACTTGAGTATTCGGGGTGTGCGTGATCCACGTAATACCGTGCACCGTTTACCAACACCGTATTGAGTGATCGGTAGTCAATTTCGGGATCACGTAGATCATCAAGATTCACACCTCTGGCATCGCTGAATGGCCGTTCCTTACTGAGATCGAACGGGATTCGACTCCACGATGCATCGCTATAGGCACTGACTAATAGGGATGACGCGGTGATTGGATCAATGTCAGCTCCTGAGACCGAAATTCCATATTCAGTCTCGATACCACATACTTTTACTACGGCCACCTATAAATACTGTCCCGTTGTGGCCCGTTCAATCTCTCGACCTCCTGATGCGGCATCGGACGAATCATTCGTGTTGATGAGAGTGCGAATAAACACAATGCGTTCGCCTTTACGCCCAGAAATCTTGGCCCAGTCATCCGGATTCGTCGTGTTCGGAAGGTCTTCTTGTTCCTGAAACTCTTCACGTATCGAAGTTAAGAAATCCGGGACGGTGAGCAGTCCAGTTTCACCCTTCAGTTTCCGCTTGAGTCCCTTTGTTTTTGCCCGCCGAACGATGTTTTCAATCATCGCTCCGCTAAGGAAATCCTTGAAGTACAAATCGTCTTTATCGCCATTTTGGTAGGTCACTTCGAGGAATCGGTTCTCATCGATATCTGCGAAAATAGCTGTGGATACGAGGTCAGCAATCTCGGCAATCGTGTGCTGTGTGTCAATAGGCAGCTGGTCATTCAGATAACGCAACAAGATTTGACGCGCAGCATTTAAGTCAGGACGATCAATTCGGATCTTGACGTCCAGTCGGCCAGGCCTCAAGATTGCAGGGTCGATCAGATCTTCTCGATTTGTTGCGCCAATAATGATTACGTTCTTCAGGCCATTCGCACCGTCTAATTCGGCAAGTAACTGCGGAACAACCGTTGACTCCATATCCGAAGACACACCAGTTCCTCGTGTGCGGAACATCGAATCCATTTCATCGAAAAAAATGATTACTGGCCAGCCTTCTTCGCTCTTTTCACGAGCGCG
>Ga0222713_10005524_pt1 | contig 12249 bp, 12 predicted proteins | sample C33_649DmetaG_FD_165061 | JGI IMG/M metagenome (GOLD analysis project Ga0222713, IMG submission 165061) | Estuarine water microbial communities from San Francisco Bay, California, United States - C33_649D | ecosystem: Environmental > Aquatic > Marine > Unclassified | place: USA: California...
CGAACGGGATGGACAATGCTTTCATGCAGCACCTCGTGAACCGGACAGTCCGGTAATGGATTGCAAAGCATATGTCATGCCCGCAGAAAGCGCATCAGGACTGCGATTCCGGCGTGATTGCGCTTCCGCGCTGTGCATCAGGCAACATATCCGCCCCTCATTGGTGCCCTGCGGTGGACAGCCCGCGCCCGCCGCGCGACCATAGACCCGTGCCAACTCCGGCAAGGGCCGACACGCATGGAAATTTCCGTCGTCGCGGGCGACCTGCTCGACCAGGACACCGAAGTCATCGTCAACGCCTGGAACCGCAACCTGATCCCGTGGTGGCTGCTGCTGCCGCAGGGTGTTTCCGGTGCGATCAAGCGCCGTGCCGGCACGGCACCGTTCCGCGAACTGGCACGTGCGGGTCCGATCCCCTTGGGAGGCGCGGTGCTGACCGGCGCCGGCAGACTGCCTTTCCGCGCCATCATCCATGTCGCGGGCATCAATCTGCTGTGGCTGCCGTCACGACGCGCCACGCAAGAGGCCGTGCGCAACGCACTGGCGATTGCCGCGAAGGAAAACTTCCGCTCGATCGCCTTCCCGCTGATCGGCGCCGGCGTCGGCGGCCTGTCCGAGGATGAGGTGCTGGCACTGATGCAGGACGCAGCGAAAAAATCCACCTACCCCGGCCATGTGCGCTTCGTGCGCTACGCGCCGGCCCGCGCATGACCGCCGCCGACCTGCCGTGGCTCGCACTGGTTGCCGGTGTGACACTGCTGGCCTACGCCTGCCGCCTGCTCGCCGCCGATGCCAGGGGCGGATTCGAAGTCAGCATGGGCGGCGCGATGTTCTTCAGCGGCGTGTGGATGTTCGGCAGCGCCGCTACTGCCTGGGGCGGCACGCAGTTGCTGAATTGGCCGTGGTGGGCCGGCGTGATTGCGTTTGTCGTGTTGATGCTGCTGAAAAGCCTCGCCTACCGCGTCATCGTCGCGCTGTTTCTTGGCACGTCCATGCCGCCGCCCAAATCCGGGGGCTTCGGCGAGTTCGTCAAACGGTCGGAAATGAAGCAGGACAAGAAACCGGACCAGTCCGAGGACTAGGCCGTTGTGCCTGCGAACTGCGCGCCACGGTTGGCCGACCACAGGCACCACAGCCCCGCCGCCGCGGGGACAGACAGCAGCGCGAACATCAGCGTGTAGTCGCCGGTCAGCAGCGCGACGTTGGCGCACAGCACCGGACCCACAGCCTTGCCGGAATTGACATAGACCAGCGAGCCGCCGGTCGCGGGGCTGATGTCCTCGCTCGGCACCAGCCGCGCCACTTCGGCAAGAAACGCGCCGTTCCAGCCGCTGGCGGTCGAGCCCATGACGAAGAACAGCGCACAGGCGGCAACGATCGGCCAGGCAGGCGTCAGCGCAAAACACAGCAGCGTGGACAGCACCAGCACCACGCCGAGTATGGTCAGCGACAGGAAGGCGCTGCCGATGCGGTCCGCCATCCAGCCCCAGAACAGGCGCCCGCTGACGCCGCCGACCTGCGAGGCGGTAAGCACGATGCCGGCCTCGATCAGGCTCCAACCCAGCTGTTCATTGAACAGGATGACAGTGAAGGTGGTGATGCCGAACTGCGCGATCACGAAAAACCCGCCGGACAGCGACAATTTGCGCAATGCCGGATGTTTCCAGATGTAGATGACGCCGCTGAACGGGTTCCCGCCGACGGAAGCCGTCGGGTCGCGGTCATTGTCCCAGTGCGGCCGTGCACGCTGCAGCACCCACACCAGCGTGTAGAGCACCAGCGAATTGACGGCGATCGCCCACTGCCAGCCGAAATTAACCGCCACCACCGGGGTGATCAGCGCGGCGCCGATGCCGCCCAGCGGCACGCCGGTCTGCTTCATCGAGAAGATCAGGTTGCGCCGCTCGGGCGGAGTGAAACGCAGCAGCAGGTTGGATGCCGACGGCGTCAGCGTGCCGTAGCCGAGCCCGAGCGCGACCGACGCGGCAAAAAAGAAGAAGGCATGGGGAAGGATGGCGATCAGTCCGCCGGTGGCCACCAGACCGAGTCCGATCTGCTGCATGCGCGTCGAGCCCCAGCGCCGGTTGAACTTGCTGCCGAAGGCGAGCGCGACGATCATCGCGCAGGCAAGCATGCTGATCTGGTAGCCCACCAGCGCGGAAGGAATGCCGTAGGTTTCCGCGACCTTGGGCGCCACTGCCGGAATCATCGTCGTGCCCATGGTGCCGACAGTCTGGCCGCCGAGCAGCACGGCCATCAGGAACGCGAACGATGGCGCGGTGGTTGTCGGGGTTTCCTGGGCGGGGGCAGTCACGGTGCGGCTTTCAGCATGGGCACGGCACGCAACGGAAAAACCGCTGCGTGCAGGCACGAATACTCAAATAAAAACAAGGACTTGCAATACCGTGCCGTCAGTCGGCCACTTTTTCGAGACCCACGCTCTTGCGCCAGTCCTTGCCCTTGAAGATCAGCGGCTTCAGCGCCACCAGCAACAGCAGCGCACCCAATCCGAACATGGTCAGCGCAATCGGCCGCTCGAGGAAGATGCCGTATTCACCGCCGGACAGCGCCAGCGACTGACGCAGCGACAGTTCGAGCATCGGCCCCAGCACCAGGCCCAGCGCCACCGGCGCAAGGTCGTATTCGAACTTGCGCAGCACGTAACCGACGCCGCCCATCGCCAGCATGATCCACACGTCAATCATGCTGTTATTGACCGAGTAGCACCCGAGTATGCAGAACGCCAAGATGCACGGATACATGTAGGCATACGGAATGCGCAGCAGGTTCACGAACAGGCCGACCAGCGGCAGGTTGAGTACCAGCAGCACCACGTTGCCGACGTACATGCTGGCGACGAATCCCCAGAACAGGTCGGGCTGCTCCTGGATCAGCAGCGGGCCCGGCGTGATGCCATGAACCATGATCGCAGCGATCATCACCGCTGTAACCGGACTGGTCGGAATGCCCAGCGCCAGCATCGGCACGAAGGCGCCGGTCGCCGCGGCATTGTTCGCCGATTCGGGACCAGCCACGCCCTCGATCGCGCCGTTGCCGAAACGCTCGGGGTGTTTCGACAGGCGACGCTCGATGCCGTAGGACACGAACGAAGAAATGATGTGCGCCGACCCGGGGATGATGCCGATCAGAAAACCGAGCAGACTGCCGCGGCCGATGGCGCCGACCGAATGGCGGAATTCTTCCTTCGATGGGATCAGCTCGCGCAGCTTGGGATTCTGCACCTGCGGCGGCTCGGCCTGCCCCGCCGTGAGCAGTATCTCCGAAATGCCGAACAACCCCACCGCCACCGGCACGATGCCGACGCCGTCGCCGAGCTCGACGATGTCAAAACTGAACCGGGTGTAGCCGCTCATCGCATCGATGCCGATCATGCCCATCAGCAGACCCAGGACCGCCATCGCCAGCGTCTTCAGCATCGAACCGCCGCTCATGTAAGCCAGCACGAACAGCCCCATCAGCAGCAACGCGGTGTATTCAGGAGGACCAAAACGCAGCGCAAACGACGCCAGCGTCGGCGCCAGCAGCATCAGGCCGATGACGCCGACAGTACCGGCGAAGAACGAGCCGATGGCGGCAATTGCCAGCGCCGGACCCGCCCGCCCGTTCTTGGTCATCTCGTAACCGTCGACACAGGTCATCACCGACGCCGCCTCGCCCGGTATGCGCATCAGGATCGAGGTCGTCGAGCCGCCGTACATCGCACCGTAGTAAACGCCGGCGAGCAGCACGATGGCAATGATCGGATCGAGGCCGAAGGTCGCGGGCAGCAGCAGGCTGATGCCCGCCAGCGGTCCGAGCCCCGGCATCATGCCCACCAGCGTGCCGATGATGCAGCCGGCGAAGGCATAGACCAGCACCTGCGGCTGGAAAGCGACGGCAAAGCCTGCCATCAGGCTGTTGAAGGTTTCAACCATCAGAAGTCCCCGGGACCGACCGGCAGCGGCACGTGCAGCATCTCGCCGATGATGTAGAACGAGGCCATGCTGAAACCAACGGCCACCAGCGCCACCTTGAACGGATGCCGGCGCTCGATCACACCGAGGAAGAACACCAGGAAAGCCATGATGGTCAGCCGGTAGCCGATGCGCTCCAGCGCGAAGGCCGCCACCGAGCAGGCGATCAGGATGATCACCGCCCGCATCGCCTCCGGCCAAGGTATGTCCTTCAGCCGCTCGGAATCACCGCCGAAGATCGCTACCAGCAACCCGATCGCCCCCAGCCCGATGGCCAGCAGCAGCGGCACGTAGCCTGGACCCGGATCGGCCAGGGTGCCGACCGGGAACTGGCGGTTCAGCCACCAGACATAAAGCGCAAGCGCGACCAGCATCAGGCCGGAAAACTGGTCGCTTTTGAGTCCCTTGCGTGGCGCGGGCGACTGCTGTTGTGCGGGATCACTCATCGCACGTTACTTGCCGACCTTGCCGACGATCTTGACCATGGAAGCCAGGCGCTTGGCGTCGGCATCCCAGTACTTGGCGAAGTCCGGCGCGTCGAGGTACTTGATCGGCGAATTGATCTTCTTCATCTGTGCCTGGAATTCCGGATCGGCCACGCCTTTGCGTACCGCGTCACGCAGCACCTTGGTCGCAGATTCCGGAGTGCCGTGCGGCACGAACACGCCAGCCCAGATGTAATAAACGACGTCGAGACCCGATTCCTTGAAGGTCGGCACATCCGGATAGTTCGGATGGCGGTCCTCGCCCCAGCTGACGATGGTGCGCAGCTTTCCGGCCTTGACGTGGCCATGGATCGCCGCCGGACCACCCGCAGTCATCGTCACGTGGCCGCCCAGCAACTGGGTCAAGGCCGGACCGCCGCCGGTGGTCGGCACGTGGCGCATTTTCAGCTTGGCTGCGTGCATGAACATTTCCATCGGCATGTGCAGCGCGCCATAGACGCCGGAAGACGAGAACGAAAGTTCGCCGGGATTCTTCTTCGCCAGCGCGATCACATCCTTCGCGGTTTTGACCGGCAACGACGGATGCACCACCAGGATCAGCGGATCAGCGGAAATCAGCGCGATCGGGTCAAGCTGGTCCAGCGTATACGCCGGCTTGCGGTTGAACAGCTTGTCGGCCTCGGGAATCACCGAAATGCTGGAAAGTCCCATCAGCATGGTGTAGCCGTCGGGTTTGGCGTTGGCCACCGCGGCATTACCCACCGCGCCGCCGGCGCCGGGACGATTGACGACCGCCACCGGCTGCTTCAGATATTTTTCCATGATCGCCGCCGTCGGCCGGCCGGTGGTATCAGCTACTCCGCCCGGCGGGAACGGCACGACCATGCTCAGTGTGCGGTTCGGGAAATCCTGCGCCTGCACACTCGCTGCGGCCAGTGCCGCGAATAATGTCAATGCGATGCGTTTCATGATGCTCTCTCCTCTGTTGTCGTCGTCATTGATCCAAAATCAGTTTGCTGCTGCAACCACCCGGTTGGTCAGTCTGCCGAGACCTTCGATCTCGCAGGTCACTTCATCGCCCGCCTGCAGATAACCTTTGGGCGTCACCACGTCCTTGCGCATCGGCTTCCTGCCGCCGAGTTCCTCGTCGGTGCCCCAGGCAGTCCCGCCGGGGGTGCCGGTGGAAATCACCACGCCGGGTCGCAGCGTGATGAAGGTCGAAAAAAACTCGACCAGTTGCGCGCAGGTCCAGATCATCTTCTCGGTCGAGTTGCTCTGCCGCAACTCACCGTTGACCGTGGTCCGCAGCGCCAGGCGTTGCGGGTCGCCGATTTCGTCGGCGGTGACGATCGCAGGCCCGATCGGCGCGCAGGTGTCGAAATTCTTGCCGGGACCCAGATTGTAAACCGACGAACCGTCAGGGCGCAGCGTGACCTGGCGATCGCGTGCGGTGACGTCGTTCATGATGCTGTAGCCCCAGACATGATCCAGCGCCTGCGCCGCCTTGATGTGACGCCCGGGCTTGCCGATCACCACCAGCAACTCGGTTTCGTAATCGAGCTTTTTCGTCACGCGCTCGTCACGCACGATGTCGTCGCCGGGGCCGATGACGCCGAGGCCGGTTTTCAGGAAAAACTCCGGGTCCTTGCGCGTCACCGCGGGTTTCTCGTCGCGGTGGTCCCAGTAGTTCTCGCCACTGCACAGGATCAGCGACGGGTCCAGCGGCGCACGCAGCTTCAGCTTTTCCAGCGGCTGGCGCGCGGACTTGCCCGCCGCCTTCAGCGCGGCCCGAGCCACCTTCAGGCCGTCCTTCCCCGCCGCGATCAGCTGTGTCATGTCCGAGAACGCGGCGAGCAGCTTCGGCGGGGTTCCCGTCGGTGCCGCATCAAGCAGGTCAACAACTCCTTCACCGTCGAGCACGCCCAGACGCAGCGCACCGTTCCTGTCGTAGCGGACGAATTCCATCCTTTACGAGACCGGATTTTCGAGCGTGCCGATGGGCTCGATGGTCACAGCCACGCGATCACCCGGTTTCAGGTACTTCGGCGGATTGAAGCCGATGCCGACGCCGGCACAGGTTCCGGTGGCAATCAGATCACCCGGCTCAAGCGTCATCACTTTCGACAGATCTTCGATCAGGCGCGGAATGTCGAAAATCAGCTGGCTGACATAGGCATCCTGGCGCAGTTCGCCGTTGACCTTGGTGATCAGCCGCAGCTGGGTGACGTCCTTGATCTCGTCGGCAGTGACGATGCACGGACCCATCGGGCAGAAACCGTCCGGGCTCTTGCCGAGGAACCACTGCTTGTGGCGGTTTTGCAGCGTACGCGCGGTGACATCATTGACGATGGTGTAACCGTAAACATGCTTGTAGGCATTTTTCTGCGAGATGTTGCGGCCGCCCTCGCCCATGACCACGGTCAGTTCACCCTCGTAGTCCACCGAATTGGTGTAGTCGTTGCCGCTGGGTATCGCATCGCCCGGCCCGATTACCGAATTCGGCCACTTGGTGAACATGATCGGCACTTCGGGTATGGCATTGGCGCCGGCGCTGGCGTCGAAACCACTGTTGTGGAATTCCTTGGCGTGGTCGTGATAGTTCTTGCCCACGCAGAGGATGTTCTTCGCCGGGCGCGGAAACGGCGCCAGCAGCTTGACGCTGCCCACGGGTATGCGGCCTTCGCCGCTCTTCACCGCCTTGCGTGCGCGCGACAGCCCGTTCTTGCCCAGCGCGACGAATGCCGTCATCTCCTTGGGCAGGCGGGTCGATGCCGAAAGGTCGACGATCGTATTGGTTTCGGGGTCGTGCACGCCGACGCGCGCACCCTTGTCATCCTGAAAAGTAACCAGACGCATGGTTCTGCAGCTCCTCGTTATTGTCGTTGTCGCCCCGGTCAGCGGTCCTGGCGCGCGCCCGAGACGCGGACCACACGCTCCCACTTGGCTATGTCGTCGTTCAGATACTTGGTGAACTCGGCCGTCGTCATCACCAGCCCCAGCGCGCCCTGCTTGTCGTACATCGCGGTGGTGGTGGCGCTCTGCGTCACCTTGCTGATCTCGGCGTTGAGTTTCTCGACGATGTCCTTCGGCGTGCCAGCCGGGGCCATCACGCCCAGCCAGATCGGCGACTCGTAACCCTTGACGCCGGATTCGGATACGGTCGGCACGTCAGGCAACACTTTCGAGCGCTTCAGCCCGGTGGTGCCAAGCGCGCGCACGCGCCCGGCGCGTACGTTCGTCGTCATCGTGGTGATGGCATCGAACATCATGTCGACCTGGCCGCTCATCGCGCTGGTGCGCGCTTCGCCGCTGCCCTTGTGCGGCACGTGGAGAATGTCAACCTTGGCCATCGACTTGAACAGTTCGCCGGCCAGGTGATACGGCGTGCCGTTGCCGGACGAGGCATAGCTCAGCCCGCCCTTGGTCGATTTCGCGAGCTTGATCAGGTCAACGACGTTTTTCGCCGGCACCGAGGGATGCACCACCAGCACCAGGTCCGAATAGTTGACCGGAGCCACAGGCACGAAATCGCGCATCAGCTGGAACGGTTTCTTCGGAATCAGCGATTCATTGATCGCATGTGTGTTCGACATCAGCAGCAGGGTGTAGCCGTCGGGGGCCGACTTGGCGGCGATGTCGGTGCCGATGATCGAACCCGCACCGGGCCGGTTCTCGACCACGAATTGCTGGCCCAGCGGCTTCTGCATCTGCTGTCCCAGGTAACGGGCGTAGATGTCGGCGGGCCCGCCGGCACCGAAGGGCACGATCACGCGGATCGGCTTGGTCGGATAACCCTGGGCATTGGCGCCGGCACTGGCAACGGCAACGGCTGCCGCAACAAAATGAAGTGCAAAGCGGAAACCACGCATGATGTTTCTCCTCTCTGAATTTGATCTTGGGCGGCGTCGGCGAAGGACGCGCTGCCGGATTCTGATGGTCCGCATATTGTAACCCACGCACCCGGTCCGTCCCAGTCCCGGGACAGTCAGGTTGTGATATGTCAATTCCCTTTCCCGTCCTGCGAAATCCCTTGCACGCCCTGCTGCAATTGCCCTGCCGCTGAACCATAATGGCCGCTGTGCCGCACCCGACCTGCGCGCAGTTTCCCGATTCTGCATCCCGTTACTCTTGTCCCGAAACATGGCCGCTACCGCAGCACCGCACTGGCTCACGCGCATCGTCGCGGTACGTCCCGGGGAAACCCGGGCGCTGCTGTGGTCGTTCGCCTATTTCTTTTTCCTGCTCGCCGCCTATTACGTGCTGCGCCCGGTGCGCGACGAAATGGGCATCGCCAGCGGCGTGAAGAATCTGCCGTGGCTGTTCACCGCGACCTTTTTCGTGATGCTCGCCGCAGTGCCGGTGTTCGGCGCCGTAGTGGCGCGGGTGCCGCGCCGCAAATTCATTCCGCTGGTCTATCACTTCTTTGTCGCCAACATCGCGATCTTCTGGCTGCTGCTGGTCAGCAAAGTCGCGCTGGCGCAGACGGCACAGATATTTTTCGTCTGGATCAGCGTGTTCAACCTGTTCGCGGTGTCGGTGTTCTGGTCGTTCATGGCGGATTTGTATCAATCCGAACAGGGCAAGCGCCTGTTCGGCTTCATCGCCGCCGGCGGTTCGGCCGGCGCGCTGCTGGGACCGACGATCGCGGTAACCCTGTCCGAAGTCATCGGCCGCGCCCATCTGCTGCTGTTCGCGGCACTGCTGCTGGAAGTCGCGGTGCTCTGCGCCATGCGCCTTGAAGCCGCAGCGCCTGCGTTAAAAGAAGGCCGTGCACCATCGACCGCAAGCTCCCGCCCCGAGGAAGGACTCGGCGGCGGCTGGATCGCCGGCCTGATGATGGTGCTGCGCTCGCCCTACCTCGCCAGCATCGCGCTGTGGGTGGCGCTGCTGTCGCTCGCCGGCACCTTCCTTTACTTCCAGCAGGCCAACATCGTCGCTGCGCTGACCGACGATCCCAACAAGCGCACCGCAATCTTCGCCCGCATCGACCTCGCGGTGAGCCTGCTCACCATCGTCGTGCAGTTCGTCGCCACCGGCAAGCTGATCCGCCGCTTCGGCGCCGGTCCCGCTGCCGCCTTCCTGCCGCTGGTGTTTGGCGCCGGGTTCCTGCTGCTGGCGCTGACGCCGATGCTGTGGGTGGTGATCGCCTTCCAGGCCGCGCAGCGCGCGGCGAATTTCGCGATTTCCAATCCGGCACGCGAAGTGCTGTTCACTGTCGTCGAACGCGAAGAAAAGTACAAGGCCAAGTACGTGATCGACAACGTGGTGTTCCGCGGCGGCGATGCCGCCAGCGGCTGGCTGTTCCACGCGCTGCGCGGAATGGGCATGGAACCGTCGACGATTTCACTGGCCACAGTACCGGTGGCCACAGGCTGGCTGGTGCTGGCGTTACTGCTCGGCCGCACTCACGAACAACGCACTTCGGAACGCCCTTCAACGGAGCCATGATTTATGAATGAAAACAACAATTTATACACGCGCCGGGAGATGCTCGCCCTGGCCGCCGGACTGACTGCAACCGGCATGCTGCCGGACCTGTCCTGGGCGCAGACCCAGGGCCCGCTACTCGCCCGGCCAATCCCGAAATCGAAGGAACTGCTGCCGGTCATCGGCATCGGCACCGCGATCATTTTCGACATCGGCGACGACGCCGCGCAGCGCGCCGAGCGCGCCAAAGTCATTTCGACGCTTCTCGCCGGCGGCGCAAAACTGGTGGATACCGCCCCCTCCTACGGCACCGCCGAGGCGGTGGTCGGCGACCTGCTGGCAGACCTCAAGGTTCGCGACCGCACATTCCTTGCGACCAAAGTCCGCGCCAACGACAACGATGCATTCATTGCCCAGATGAAGCGCTCACAGCAGCGGCTGCGCACGCCGAAGTTCGATTTGATGCAGCTGCACAATGTCGGCTTCCTCGATCCCGGCATGGTCGCTTCGCAACTGGCCATCGTGCGCGAATGGAAGCAGCAGGGCCATTTCCGCTACATCGGCGTCACCCATTCTCAGCGCCAGGAAGACGCCAACGACCGGCTCTCTGAAATCATGCAACGCGAAAAAATCGATTTCATCCAGGTGAATTACTCGATGGCCGAGCGCAGCGTCGAAGAAAAACTGCTGAAAGTCGCCGCCGATACCGGCACCGCGGTGCTGTGCAACCTGCCCTTCGGCCGCGCCAGCCTGTTCCGCGCGGTGCGCGGCAAGCCGCTGCCGGACTGGGCGAAGGAATTCGATGCCACCAGCTGGGCACAGTTTTTCCTGAAATACCTGCTCGCCGACAAGACCGTCAATGCCGTGATTCCCGGCACCGACAAGGTCGAGTACATGATCGACAACCTCAACGCCGGACGCGGAAGGCTGCCGGACAAATCGATGCGCCGGCGCATGCGCGCGCACATCGACTCACTGGGCTGATTCTCGCGCTGCCGCAGCAGGTAGCTGCGCACAAGAAGGCTCGCCTTGTCGGGATATGCGAGCCAACCCGCAACAACCCATGCAGAAGCGGAGGAGAAGAAAATGAAAACACGGTCCTTGGCTGCAATGTTGTTATTGTCTTTCTGGTTGCCTCTGAATTCAATCGCGCAAACGGATGTACTGGTTGAGGCGGATACCGGGCGCAAGGACGGCTCCGGCTCGCCCGTCGCAGCGGGCCATTCTGACCCTGCCGCCTGCGCCGACGGATACTGTGCTGCTGCATTTCAGGGGCAACCCCGGTTACGCGTTGATCAAGACCGTCAAGGACAAGTTGCGCGGGGGAAGGACGCACAGCTGGATTTACCGGGGTAATGTGCAGGACCAGTTCATGCAGGCGGGTATTGCCTTCGCGCTGATTGACTGCCCGACCGACCAATGGGGCGACTCGCCGAAACCCCCCGCCACCACCTGCCTCAACGATTATCGCGGCTCAAAGCAGGCGGCCGATGATGTGCGCCGGATCATGGCGCAACTCGGGGAAAAACACGGGCTGAAAAAGTTTTACATTCTGGGACACAGCATCGGCACCGTGCCTTCGCGCTGGCTGGCCATCAATCTGGGCAAGGATGAGGTGGCCGGCATCATTCACTCATCCACAATCAATAACCATTCACCCCGGGGACATCTACTCCGCGTCATCGGAAACCTGACCGATGATTTTCCGCGCAAGGCAGCCGGGATGCCGATGCTGCATCTGCATCATGAACAGGATGGCTGCAGATCTACACCCTATGACATCGTCCAGGGTTATGCCAAAGACAATCTGGTGACGGTACGCGGCGGCATGAATACCGGTGATCCATGTGGCGCAACCCATCACCACGGTTATGAAGGACGGGAAGACGCAGCCGCAGCAGCGGTGATCACCTGGATCAAGACCGGCAAGGTCGAAAAATACGCCGGCAGCGAGTAAATCAGCTCGCCCGTTTCATTGGCTTGATCGCCACGCCATCGGCAGTAATGCGCTGATTGAGCAGGTTCACGCAGGCCGCGACCACGTTCAGCGCAGGCGTTGCCACGCCGGTCAGCGCACCGAGTTCAAGGATGACATTGACGATGGCATCCATTTCCAGCGGCTTGCCCGCGCGCACGTCCTGCAGCGTCGAGGTCGGCAATGACGCTCGCTTCGCGACCCCGCTGACCAATGCTTCGGGATCTGACTCGAGTTTGGTGCCCACGGCGGCGGCCACCGCAATCACTTCGCGCATCATCGCCGCCGCCAGCTTCCCGGTCTGCGCAAACTCCGCGGTTTCGCGTGCACTCGACTGGGTGATAGCGCCCAGCGAGTTCCACACGGCATTCCCAACCAGCTTGTTCCATTTCGCCTTGCGGATGTCTTCAACCACCCTGCCGTTCCA
>Ga0222713_10005525_pt1 | contig 12248 bp, 10 predicted proteins | sample C33_649DmetaG_FD_165061 | JGI IMG/M metagenome (GOLD analysis project Ga0222713, IMG submission 165061) | Estuarine water microbial communities from San Francisco Bay, California, United States - C33_649D | ecosystem: Environmental > Aquatic > Marine > Unclassified | place: USA: California...
ACTCGAAGTGTCGGACATCACCGGACGGAACACCTGTTCGGCGTCGTTCCCAGCGCGCGCGGGTATCAACCGCGTTGAGTGGGCAATGCGCTGGAATGCTCCGGCCGGACCCGCTGCACCGCAGCCGGGCGGCGGGGGGCGTGGCGGTGGTGGCGCCGCGGGAGCCTGTCTCATCGCCAGCAACCAGGCCCCGGCGCCCGCGGGTCGTGGTGGCGGCGGTGGTGGACGAGGCGGCGGCGGTGGTGCCCAGCTCGAACCAGGCAATTACCGCGTCACGCTCACCGCGGGCGGGCAGACCTATGTGACGGGCATCACGGTCAGACCCGATCCCATGCTGGATGAAATGCGCTGATCAATGAGGCAATGGGGCAATGAAGCAGTGGGGCAATGGAATGGGGCAGATGGGGCAATGCAGCAATGCAATGCCACAATCCCTCAATGCAATTGAACCCATTGCCTCATTGAACTCATTGCCTCATTCCATTGCCCCATTGCCCCGTTGCCTCATTGCCTCATTCTTAATGGCGCAGTGATCACAACCGGGCGAGGCACCTGGGGTGCCTTCCCGCCAGTGTCCGACCGTGCGCCAGACCACCGTCGCGGCAGCGGCGAACGCCACGATCGTCACGACGATGTCCTGCCAGCTCCCGAACATCACGACACGCCGAATGCTCGGAGGCCCTGATAGGCCACCAGCGCGGTTACATACGCCAGCGTCGTCATATAGGCGAGCTGGATGCCCGCGTATCTGAGCCGGCCGGTTTCCTTGCGCGTCACCGCCAGCGTCGGCAGGCACTGCATCGCCAGGACAAAAAAGATCAACGCGCTCGCCGCCGTCGCCGGCGTAAAGACCAGCGACCCGTCGTCACGCGTCATCGTGCGGATGCGGTCCATCACGCCCTCATCGGGCTCAGCCTCTGCGCCGCCGCCCACCAACACCGACAGCGTGGACACAAACACCTCGCGCGCGAGGAAGCTGGTCAGCACGCCGACCGTCAGCTGCCAGTCGTAGCCCAGTGGCGCAAACACCGGCTGAATCGCACGCCCCAGCTGCCCGGCATAACTGCCTGCCTGTTCGGCTCTGGCGTGCAGCACATCCGCTTCGGCCTCAAGGCCCTGTGTGCGCAGCGAAACCACCTCCGCCGTGGGCGCCACCTTCGGATAGGCGCTGAGCCACCACATGACGATGCAGATGGCCACGATGACGGTGCCTGCCGTCTGAAGAAACGCCAGTCCCTGGTCGCGGGCGGTGAAAAACGCGTTTGGGAATGACGGACGCTTGAAGGTGGGCAGTTCAAGGACCATCGGTCGTGGGCGGCCCTTCAGTCCCGTGCGACTGAAGAGCCACGCGCTGAAAAACGCCGCCGCGGATCCCAGCAGATAACACCCCGCAAACGCGAGTCCCGCCAGCGCCGGGCGGCGGGAAAACAGCAGCGTCGTCAGCAGCACGTAGACCGGGAGCCGCGCCGAACAACTCATGAACGGCGCGATGAGAATCGTGGCGAGACGATCGCGGCGATCAGGAATGAGCCGCGTGCTCATGATGGCGGGCAGCGCGCAGGCGTGCGCGGTGAGCAGCGGCACAAACGCGTGGCCGGGCAGCCCGAAACGGCGGAAGATCCGGTCGTTCACGAACGCCGCGCGCGCAAGGTACCCCGTGTCTTCGAGCAGGCTGATCATGAAGAACAGCAGGCAGATCTGCGGGAGGAACACGACGGTGCCCGCGATGCCGCCAATCACGCCGTCGGTCAGCAAATCCCGGATGGGCCCGTCATCCATCAGGGCGCTGACTCCCGTACCCAGGGACGCGAAGGTGAGCTCGATGAGATCCATCGGGATCGTGGCGAGCGCAAACAGCGTCCAGAAGAGCGCGCCCATGACGCCGAGGAACACCAGCGTGCCGGTCACCGGATGGGTGAGGACCCGATCGATCCGTTCCGTCCGTGCGTCGAGGGCCGCCGCCGGTGCCCCGCCCGGATATGCATCGGCCAGCACCCCTTCCGCCCACGCCGTGAATGCCTCGATGGACGGCCCATCCCCGATGGAGGCCGGCCCGTCAGGTCCGGCAGGCAGATCCACGGGCCGCGCCTGTACGCCTGACGCCGGCAACGCCGCAACGGCCTCGCGCAACGCGTCGAGTCCGATCCCCTTCGAGGCGACCATGGGGATCACGGGCACACCGAGCCGCCGTGAAAGCGCAGCGACGTCAAGCCGCTGCCCCAGCCGCTCGGCCAGGTCCACCATGTTCAGGACGACGATAAGGGGCTCGTCGAACGTGAGCAACTCGCCGACGAGCACAAGGTTGCGGAACAGATTGGCGGCGTCAACGATGGCGATGACGGCTCCGGGACGCGGGACACCGTCGCCGCGTAGCACATCGCGCACCATCACGGACTCGGGAGTGTCTCCGTCGAGGGAGTACAGCCCCGGCAGGTCAATCACATCGATCGCGTGATCCCCGATCGACATGCGGCCCACGCGCATGGCGGTGGTGGTGCCGGGAAAGTTGGACGTCTTGGCGCGGGCGCCGCAGAGTTTGTTGAAGAGGGTGGTCTTGCCGGTGTTGGGATTCCCAATCAGCGCCACCGATGACGCGGGCATGTCAGACACCGGACGTCAGCGGCACCACCATGATGCGTCGCGCGACCTCATGAGAAATCCCGATACGTGTTGAGCGGACCTGCACGATGCAGGGCTCCCCCGTCTTGCAGAGCCGCAGCTGGCACTCGGTGGTGAGGCCGAGTGCGCGCAACTGGTGGCAGGCGTCCGGGTCCAGATCCGTCCCGTGGAATCGCGCCAGGGCGCCGACGGTCAACTGTTCAAGAGAAACAGGCAACGACACACACAGAATCCTATCACCGGAGATGAGACAGTTCTCATTTTTTATAGGACCTTTTTTGTCGGACTACCTCGGAACTTCGGGAACTTCGGGAACTTCGGGAACTTCGGTACTTCGAAACTTCGCCCCTCCGGTACTCCGGAACGTCGGCTCACCGAAGTCTTCGAATCGCCCCGGTGTCGACGTCCGCGATGTAGAGGTGGCGGCTTTGGATGGCGGCCTGGGCCTCGTCGGCGGCCTGTTCGGGCACATGCACAAAGAGCAGAGACCGCCCGTCAGGGGACCAGCGTGGGTCGATGGCGCTGCCGGCCGACATCCGAACGACCTGCCTCTGGCCGGAGCCATCAGTGTTCATCACGTAGACCGCGGTCGGCCCTCCGCGCCAGCTCATGAACGCCAGCCGGGTTCCGTCAGGCGACCAGGTCGGGTACATCCCGTTGTCCGGGGCCTTCGTCAAACCCTGAACCACGCGCGACGCCAGATCCAGCACATGCACGTCGTTCCATCGATGGAACGCGATGCGGGTGCCGTCCGGCGAAAACTGCGGAAACCAGTCGGTCTCCCCTTCGGTCAGTCTGGCGAGTTCAGCGCCATCCGCGCGCATCCAGTAGAGATTGAACTCCCTGCCGTCACGGTCGGACATGAATGCGATCCGTGCGCCATCGGGTGACCACGCGGGTCCGACGTCGCGGCGCGGATGATCGGTGAGGCGCCGGATGTTTGCCCCGTCGGCCTGCATCACATACACGTCGAAGTTCCCGTCCGCCGTGTGCGACTCAAACGCGATCTGCGTCCCGTCAGGCGACCACGCGGGGTACCCCTCGGCCTCCGGCGTGCTGGTCAACTGCCGCAGGCCTGTGCCGTCGGCATTCATGAGAAAGAGGTCGGCGGGTTGCCCGCCGACCTCCGAGTAAAACGCGATCTGCTTCCCATCCGGCGACCACGCGGGCGCGCCGTCACGCACCGGCGCCGGAGTCGCCGCGCAACCGGCCATCACGAGGATGGCCGCGAGGACTCCTGGACTCCTGGACCCCTGGACCCCTGGACTCATCGACGAATCGCAAGTTCCCGCTGGAGCTCGAGCATGTCGGTGTCGTTGGGTGCCCAGCCGAGCAGATGCCGCGAGAAGTAGTCGGCGCGAATCAGATTCACCCAGTCGCCCGCATCGGCGAACCCGTGGCGTTTGCCCGGAATGATGTGGAAGTCGAAACGCTTCCGCTCGCGAATGAGGGCATCAATCACACGCAGGGTGCCGGCAGGGTGGACATTGTTGTCCATGTCACCGTGCATCAGGAGCAACTTGCCCTTCAGGTTCTTCGCGATGTCCTGGTTCTTGTCCACGTCGTATTCAAACGTGATCTCGCCGTCGCGTTCGCGCTCCATCACGCCATCGTGTTTTTCACTCCACCAGCGGTTATAGACGCTGTTGTCGTGGTTGCCTGCGGTGGACACGGCCACCTTGAAGAAATCGGGATACACCAGCATCGCCGCCGTGGACATGAACCCGCCCCCCGAGTGGCCATAGATGCCCACCAGATTCGCATCGATCCACGGATACCGCTTCGCCAGCTGCTCCACGGCCGCCTTCTTGTCCGCCAGCCCGTAGTCGCGCAGGTTGCCGTAGCCGAAGTTGTGGTACCACTTCGACCGCTGCGGGTGTCCGCCGCGGTTGCCCACCTCGATCACGATGAACCCGAACTGCGCGAGCATCACGTTTGCGCCGCGCGGCGAGAACGTCTTCGTCACGCTCTCGGTCTGCGGACCCGGATACACAAACTCGATGATCGGATACCGCTTGTTCGGGTCGAAGTCGAACGGCTTGTACATCACCCCATACAAATCCGTGATGCCATCGTCGGCCTTGACCTTGAACGGCTCCGGATACTTGTATCCGGCTTCGAGCAGGCGCGAGACGTCCGTCGTCTCGAGCGTCATGATCTTGGCGCCCGACGCGTCATACAGCGTCGACTCCGGTGCGCTGTCCACCCGGGACGCGTTGTTCACGATCCACAGCGCCTTGTCGTCCATGCTCGCCGAGTGCGTCGCGTCGCCGGGGGTCAGCAGCGTGATGCCCCCCTTGTCGAGGTGTGTGCGATAAAGATGCTGATAGTACGGATCCTCGCCGGCCTCACGTCCCACCGCGTGGAAGTACAACCAGCGGTTCTTTTCGTCGACGGCGACGATGCCGGTGGTGACGAACTCGCCCTGCGTCAACTGCCGGATCTGTTTTCCTGCGGCATCAAACAGGTAGTAGTGCCCCCAGCCGTCCTTCTCAGACCAGTGGATCACTTCCTTGCCGCCGTTCACGAGGCGCAGCGGCTGCACCTCAATGTACGTGTTCGACCGTTCCTGCACGACGACACGCGGTTCCCCTGTGGAGCCATCAGCTTCCACGACGTCGATGCGCTTGAGGTCGCGCGACGTACGCGTGAAGAACAACTTGCCGGGGTCGGCACCCAACCACCGTGGTGCCGTGTCCTGCTTTTCGCGCTGCACGTTGGTCAGCGGCATGGTCAGGATGCTGATCTGCTGATCCTTGAATGCGTCAGAGGACAGCTTGGTCTGCTTGCGCGACGCGATCTCGAAGACATGCAGTTCGGCCTGAGGCTGATTGGGCTCACCTGGCATGCCGTATTTGTAGGTCTCCAGTCGCGGACGCGGATTGGCGAGGGAGTTGATGACCCACAAGTCGCCGACCTTGCGCTGGTCGGTGCGCTGGAGTGCGAACCGGAGGTTGTCCTGCGACCACTGGATGCCGACTGCCCTGCGGCGCGGACCGATCTTGTCATTGGCATGCTGCTGTGTGGCCGCCGCACCACCCGCCCGGCCCGTCTGCCCCTGCTGTCCACCGCCACCACCGTCGGTGTCGTCCTCATCCATGCCGCCCCCCTGCTGGGTCGGCGCATAGCCATAGTGCTCCTCGCCGTCCGTGGTCAGCTGCACTTCGACCACCGAGGGGTCGGTCGGTGTCTTCTGCGCAAGCGCGTAGTTCTTCGCATCCATCATGAAGAGGTTGTGCCCGCGCGCGAAGACGATGGTCTGCTTGTCGGGGGAGACCTGCGCCCAGTTCGGCGTCGCCGGTTCCGGCTCGTACTTGTCGTTGAGCACGACCGCGCCGGTGGCGAGCTCATATTCAAGCCACCAGGTCTTGGTCTGCTGCGCGCCACCGGCGCCACCAGCCCGGCCGGTCTGCCCCTGCCCGCCGCCACGGCCCCCGCCGCGGCCGCCCTGCGTCTGCTGCTCCTGCTGGCCGCCCTGCTGGGTCTGCGTCATGCCGGTGAGCTCCGCGCCGTTCATGCCGATGACGGTGGACTCGCGCGGCAACGCCACGCTGAATCGAATCTTGCGGTCGTCGTCGAAGAATCGAATCTGATTGATCGGCAGGTGCTGGGAGTCGTACGGCGTACGCAGGATCTGGGTCAGCTGCGCGGCCATCTTCGCGTTGTCCCAGAGCGGCGTCTTGCTCTTCCTGGCGGGGTCGACAATCCACCACATCCGGCCGGCGGGTGTCTCGTAGACGTACCAGAACCGATCGCTGAACTCGAGCCAGCGCGGCGTCACCGACGTGCTGAACACGTATTTGCCAACCTGCGCCGACGTCCATCGGAACGCCAAATCGTAGTTGGGCTTCGGCAACTCGCGACCGGCCGTGGCCGTGCTGAACGGGGTTGAAGGTGACGACGGCGTCTGCTGCTGCGCGATGGGTGCGGCGACGGCCGTCAGGACCAGAATCAGGACCACTCGAAACACGTACTTCATGAGAGACACTCCTTGGGCACCGACACTATAAGCTGTGATCGGGGAATCGGGAATCGGGAATCGGGAAGCGTAAATCGTGCATCTGACACCGGTCATCGGAGTTGTCGTCATCTGGGTCGCTGTCTTCGGGCAGGTGGGGACGGCTCCGCCCGCGCAGGATCGGCCGGCGGCACCAGCGGCCATTGAGGAGGACCTGCGCGTCCGGTTCAAGGTCGTTGCCAGGGCCGACCAGACGGTGCTGGCGAGGGTGCGGGAGTATCTGGAACTGATTGTGATCAGGAATACGCAGGTGTCGAAGTTCGCACCGGGTCAGCGCCGCGGCACGGTGCCCGAACTGGAACTGGTGTTGTTGTTTGAGCCGTACCCCAAGCTGCCGTCCAATCGCCGCGACCTCGGCACAGTCAACCTTCGCCTCGATCCGACGGAGGATGCCGCCGCTATCGAGTACTGCCTCCGCCGGTGCACCGAAACGAACGCCGACGTGGTCCGCTACGAGTCCACCCTGGACGAATTCCTCCGGAAGCTCGACGCGCAGTCGGCCGTGCTCGCGCGGCGGTACAAGTAGAGGGCTCATGACCACACGGGTTGTTCTCGCCACCGTGACCGGCGCCATCTGCGCCGCAGCCGGCCTCGCCGCCGCGCAGGCACAGGCTCCGCGCCAGCAGCCTCCTGTTTTCCGCACCAACACCGAACTCGTTGAAATCGACGTCGTCGTCATCGACAGCAACGGCGAGCGGGTGCACGGCCTGACGAAGGACGACTTCATCCTGCGTGACCGGCGGCAGCCGCAGACCATCGAGACGTTCACCGAGGTGCGGCGCGAGGTCGAGCGCCTGGTCGAAGGGCCGCGGCTGCCGTCCACGATTCGCGTCGACGTCGCCTCCAATACCAGCGCGCAGGCCGGCCGCCTTGTGGTGCTGGTGCTGGACGACCTGCATGTGTGGCAGGGCCGCACCGACACGGTCAGGGAGATCGCCCGCAAGATCGTCAGCGACCTCGGCCCGGAATCGTCGATGGCGCTGATTCAGACCGGCGGCGATCATTCCACGGAAGTCACCAACGACCGCACACGGCTGCTCGAGTCCATCGAGCGCTTCAAGGGGCGCAGGCCGGTGCGACGGCCGCTGCAGGCGTGTGACCCCGAACCCATCAGGCGTGGCCAGGAGAATCCGGAGGACTTCGATCCCGGGTGCGACATTCAGGAGGTCAGCGCGAACCGCGGGCTGTATCAGTCTCTTGAAGACGCCGCGAATATCCTCGGCGCATCGGACAGGCGCCGGAAGGCCTTCATCCTCGTGTCCGAGCATGTCGCCAAGGACATCAGCGGACTCTTCGACGGCGGCGAGCAGATTCCCGGCGCCGCGATCAACCAGGCATCAGTGGGTCCTGCATCGGCGCACGACTATGCGCTCCTGGACATGATGAACCGCATGCGCAGGGGGAACGTGGCGACCTATGCCATTGACCCGCGCGGCGAGGTCACACCGCAGAAGATGCTCCAGGAATGCCTGCCTGGCCGATCGAGTCGACGTATTGGCGAACTCGCCATCGGTCCGGATCCGTGCGAGGTTGGCCCTGAAGACGTCACAGGGCTGCCGCAGTCGAGGGTGTCCTGGGTGCGACAGGCACAACACGGGCTGAGCGTGATTGCCGAAGAGACGGGCGGATTCGCCGTCGTGAACACCGACGACTTCACGTCGGGCATCAGCGCGATCATCGGCGACATCGACAACTACTACCTGCTCGGTTTCTACGCCGCGGACCTCACGACGAAGGGGTACCGGCCGATCCGCGTTGAGGTGAAGAGCCGGCCGGATCTCACACTTCGGTATCGCCAGGGCTACGAGATCAGGGCCGCTGATGATGCTGCGGCGGCGGAGGCAAGAAGGAAGCGCGACCCGCTGAACGTCTTGGTCGACGGCGCCCTGCCGACATCGGACCTGCCGATGCGGCTGCATGCCCTTCCAGTGCCGGGAACGAGTCACAGGGCGAAGGTCGCCATCACACTCGAGCTGACATTGCCGCGAACTGCGCTGGCCTCGGAAGACTCGGATCGCCTGCTCGACGACATCCGCTACGGCGTCTATGCAGTCGACCTGAAGGGCGCAAAGGTCCGCGAGCATCTCGGGTCCGGCGCGCGCGTGGCACTGCGACCGCGGCCCGGCCTGACGGTTCCACCCGATCGCGTGACGTATCAGATCGCGCTTGAACTCGAACTGCCCGCGGGGCGATATCAGCTGCGCGCATCTGCGCTCAGCGAGAAGCTGAATGCCGGCGGCTCGGTGTACCTCTCGCTCGATGTGCCCGACTTCTCGAAGGCTGACCTTGAGTTGACCGACCTGTTGCTGGCATTTGCCGACGGGCCGCGTGTCCCGGTGGCCCGTGATCGCCGCGACAAGATCGTGGTGACGACCCAGGTGGCCGTCCCAGCCGGCTCCACATTGTTGGGCACGAGGGGGCCTCGCCCCTCCGTCGTCGAGAATCTGCCCACACCGCCGATATCCGCGCTGCCGTTTGAACCCGCGCTTGACCGCACGTTCACGGCTTCAGATACGCTGCGCCTCTTCTTCAAGACCGCGCAGCGTCAGCGCAAGCCGCTGCTCGCCACGGTGTCAGCGCTCACCGCCGACGGCGCAACGGTCGTGACGTTGGATCGCGACCTGCCGAATGACGGCGCACTCGACATCCGGCTGCCGCTCGCGCAGCTGACGCCGGGCGCGTACATCCTGAGAGTGGTTGTCAGTGATGGCACACGAACCGCGCGGAAAGAGCTGGGGTTCGTGGTGGAAAAGCACCCTTATTGAGGATTGAGGATTGAGGATTGAGGATTGGGAATTGCCCAATCCTCAACCCTCAATAACGCCGCGCTTACTTCAACGTTCCTGCGTAGCCGGTAATTGTCGCGATCAACGACCGGTACTTTTTCGCGTCGATCGGGTTCGCCTGCTTGGCGTCCGTCTCGAGGCCCTGGATGAGTTTGGTCAGCGCCTCGGCCGCCGTCGCGCGCGCGGCGCCGGTCGCCTTTTCGGCGGCGGCGAGCGCGTTCGCCACCTCGGTTCCCCGCGCCATGGTCATCCCACGGCTGCGCGTGAGCTGGTCGATGTAGGCGCGCGCCACCACCGGGCTGTTGGGCCACGCCATCTTCGGCTGCGACTGCGCGTTGAACTCCTGCATCCGCACGAGCTTCGCGGCGTCAATCTCGTTCTGCGACAGGAATTCGCTGGGCTTCAGCTCAAGCACGTCCACGCCACGGGCGATCTCCGAGCCGTAGATGTGGCCGTTGTACCAGTACACGGACCAGTAGCCGGCCGTGATGAGCTTCTCGGCGCTGACCGGGCCGCGATCAAAGAACGCGATTTCGACCGGACGGGTCGCGTCGGTGAAGTCGAACACCGAGAGGCCTCCCTGGTACCACGCCTGCACCTTGATGTCGCGGCCGGGCACAGGAATCAGGGACCCGTTGTGCGCGACGCAGTTCTCCGTCGCCGTCTGCGCGGCCGGCAGCTTGAAGTAGCTGCGGAAGATCATCTTCTTGTTGTGGATCTCGAAGATCGCGTTGGCGCCCCAGCTCGGCAGGTCCGTGTCGCGGCAGCGCGGCGACGTGCCGCCGCCCCACTCGTCAGTGAAGATGACCTTCGTACCGTCGTTGTTGAACGTCGCCGAGTGCCAGTAGGCAAAGCTCGGATCGCTGACCGCATCCAGACGCACCGGGTTCACGGGGTCGGACACGTCAAGCAAGATGCCGTTGCCCGAGCAGGCGCCGGCGGCCAGGCCCAGCTCCGGGTACACCGTGATGTCGTGGCACTGATTCGTGGTCGACGTGGCCTGGGTGCCTTCGCCGTGCCGTCCGCCGGGCCACAGGCCCGCGATGGCGCCCGTGCCGTAGTCCTGGAAGATGCGGGGGCGGGAGACAATGCGCGCCTGCTCGGGGTTCTTGAGCGGCACTTCGATGACGTCGATGCTGAAGAGCGCGGTCTCCGGGTTCTCACCGGGCGCGCCGCCCGAGCAGATCGCGAGTTCGTCGGTCTGACGCACGCCGCTCGTGCCTGACCCGTAAACGTACAGGACGTCTGGATTCTTGACCGACGGCACGAGCGAGTGCGTATGGGACCCGCGGCAGGTCTGCACCGCCGCCACCTGGCGCGGCTTGTCGAGGTCGCTGATGTCGAAGATGCGCACGCCGCGGAACCGCTCGGGGTTCGGCTTGCCCATTTCGCCGGTGCCCTGTGTGCCGCAGTCCACGCGGCCGTTGCCCTGCTCGACCGACATGAACAGCAGGTTGCCGTAGACCGACAGGTCGCCCTGGCCGCCCGGGCACGGAATCGACGCGCGCAGCCGGATCTTACGCGGGTCCTCGATGTCGTAGAAGTTGAACCCGTAGAAGTTGCCGAGGAACAGGGTCGTGTCCTTGAACGCCAGGTCGGAGTTGGCGAAGTTCAGGCCACCCGACATCGGGTCGCCGAAGTTCTCGGGACGCGGCATGTTCGCCAGCAGTTCGATGTTCTTGGCCGCCACCCCGGCATCCTTCAAGCCGGCCTTCAGGCCCACCCGGGGATCGGTCGGCGACGGCGGCGCCTGCTGTGCGGATATCTGTATCGCCCCAACGGCCACGACGGCCACACACACGGACCACATCAGTCTCTTTGTCATCTGCGTCATATCCTCACCCTGTCGTGGGAAGCCTCAACCCAGGGCTGCCCTGCGTACCCAACCTGACCCACCCCTACTTGAGGTCCTTGAGCATTTGCGTCATGCGCGCAATTTCCATGCGCTGATCCGAGTCCACGTGCGACGCGAAATCAAAAATCTCCGGCTGCTGCGCGGCGCCCGGCGAATGAAACAGCTCCTCGACCATGACCAGCGCGCCCATGTGGTGCTTGATCATTCCTGTGAGAAACAACCGATCAAACGCCACGCCTTTCGCGGCCGCAAGCGTCGCCATTTCGGCATCAGTCAGCATGCCCGGCATCATCCCGCCCGGCATGTGATGGGCGTGTTCGCTCGGCAGCGGCTGCTTGCGTTCCTGCAGCCACCCGCGCATCCAGCCGATTTCATCGTTCTGCGACACTTCAATGCGCAGCGCCATCATGCGCATCGATTCGCTCTCCGTGCGCGACTTGAGCAGGTTCACCATTTCGATGGCCTGCGCGTGATGCGTGATCATGCCGGAAATGAACGCGACATCGCCCGGCGCAAACGGCAAGGTCACGCCCGTGCCGGCCGTGCTCATCGGTGCCGTGGTGCTCGCCTCGCCCGGCCTCCCCATCGTCACCACGACCGGTGCGCCCGCCTGCCCAGCCGGGGCCATCGTCTGGCACGCGGACAAGGTGGCGGCGGTGACGGCCAGACTGGCGATCTTCCACAAATGAGTGCGCAGGCTCAAACTCCGCTCAAGAGAATACCTGATGAATGGCCCACGTGGTTCATGGTGCTGTTTCCGGGTTCAGGGGGGCCAGGCGCGGGGTTCCGGTTTCGGGCCTCCAAGGCCGCTGTGGGCAGGCGCCGCGACAGCACCCAGAACCCCGGAACCTGGAACCTGGAACCTGGAACAGAACCACCGAACCATGAACCGATGAACCATGAACCCGATGTGTGTACCATCGCCGCATGCCCACTCACGCCGACCTGCTGAAACGCACCGCTGATCACG
>Ga0222713_10005526_pt1 | contig 12247 bp, 9 predicted proteins | sample C33_649DmetaG_FD_165061 | JGI IMG/M metagenome (GOLD analysis project Ga0222713, IMG submission 165061) | Estuarine water microbial communities from San Francisco Bay, California, United States - C33_649D | ecosystem: Environmental > Aquatic > Marine > Unclassified | place: USA: California...
TTCAACGAACGTTTCGATTCACTACAGTGATGGAAACGTAACGGGCTTTATTCAATCGGCAAATGGACAGCGTACAGTGATCGGACGCGACTACTCGCTTGCTCGCCAGGGAGATGCAACGCTCCACACAATTGCTGATGAAGCAGTGATGTTCGGTGTTGATCCACTTTCGCGCTTTGTCTGCGGTAACGAACAGCTGCCAATTGACGCCGATGATGCCGCGCGACAAATGTCGATTCCATCGAAGGCAAAGCTTGCTGAAGGTGCGCAGGCAGATTACCTCCGCGAGTTCAAGATTGCCGTTGTTCTTCGTGAAGACATCGACAGCGTGATGAAGCGTCGCGGCGATACAGACGAAGAGATTGCACAGTATTTCATCAAGGTTGTTGCCGCGATGGCGCAAGTGTATGAGCAAGAGCTCGACGCATTGCTCTACATGGGCTACTTCGAGAAATTCACAGTCGACGAACCGTCGGGCTACTTCTACGATGGCCGCGATCCTGGAGAGCTGCTGAGTGAGTTCTCTCTCGATTGGTCGCGTCGGATGAATAACGTTGATCGCACCGTTGCACACCTCTACGCGCTCATCCGTCCGGTTGGTGGTTCGTTTGTTGGTGGCATCGCCTTCCTCAACGGCCTCTGCAACAAGAAGAATCGTGGTGGCTATGGCGTGTCGACAGTGTATCTGAATGCCAACGATATTCCAGGCGATCCGAATCGCTCGAACGCATTCGTGTGGGACGTGTTTGTTGCTGCACACGAAATGGGACACAACATCGGTGCCTTCCACACGCACAACTGCTACTGGAGTCCGCCTGTTGACACATGTCAGTTGAGCATCGACGGAACTGATGGATGTTATAGCGACCCATCGTTGCGCCGCGTTGTGCCGGGCACAATCATGAGCTACTGTCACCTTGCGAACGGAAGCCGCACCCCACTTACATTCGGTCCACGTGTGGCAGAGCGCATGCGCGGATGGATTGCTGCAGCTTCATGTGCGCCACTGGTCACAAAGCCAACGATCACGATCACAGAGCCGCGCGGTACAGATGCGTACAGCCTTGGCGAAAAGATGACGATTCGCTGGGCATCAGCTCGCGTCTCCGCAATCAATCTCGCATGGGGTCCAACCGAGGGTGGACCATGGACGACGTTCGCACCGAATGTCAATGCTGCGGATCGCGAGTATCTGTGGAGTGTCCCAGCACTTGGCGTGACGACGTTCTGGGTTCGCGCCGAAGACGCATCGAATCCAGCTGTTAATGACACATCACTTGCGAGTTATCGCATCAGCATCCCTGTTGCGCTTGACGCACCGAAGGGCGGAGAGCGTTTGGGTCAGGGATCAAGCTTCACGATTCGTTGGACCAAGGGTCAGGGCGTTGGAAACGTTAAGCTGGAGTTTGCTCCAGACGGCACGGCATGGGAAGTGCTCCAGGAATCTTCATCTGCAACATCGTTTGCATGGACAGTTCCGCAGGTGTTGACCGAGAGTGCTCGTATCAAGGTGAGCGCGTTGAGCGCACCAAATGTCCCATCGACAAGTCAGCCATTCGCAATCGGCGCTCGCCGCTTCGCACTTGAGATTCCAGCTGAGGGTGGATCGATGTGTAAGAACCAGCCGAACCAGTTCCGTTGGAGTGCCGACTTTGTTCCGTCAATCCGTATCCAGTATTCAACCGATAACGGTTCAAACTGGCGCACGGCAACCCAACAGTCAACGATTGAAACGTCACTCTGGCAGATCTTTAGTCGCAACGTGAACATGAACAACGTTCCAGCAGGAACAACGATCAAGCTCCGTGTGATTGATGCGCAATCAGAAGAAGTGCTTGCTACTCGCGAGACACTTCGCCTTGATTCATGCGATGCTCCAGTATCAGTTCAAGAGGATGCAGCAGCAGCTGGGTTTGCAATCGCAAGCGTTTCGCCTAATCCTGCGACGTCTGTTGTTCGACTCAATGTAACGTCTGCCAACGCGCACCAGGATGGAACAGTGGTTCTGGTATCAACTGATGGACGTGAGATTGTTCTCCGTGCTGGTGTTGCGCTTCTTCAAGGGACAACTACACTTGAACTTCCTCTCAACGCAGTGGCATCAGGATCGTATCAGATTGGTGTCCGTGTTGGTTCGCACATGATCGTTGCCCCACTGGCAATTGTTCGATAACTACAGAAGGATCTGACGACGTGAGTCTCTTTAATAGCCTCGTTGTTGCGAGTCTTCCCATCATCCCGAAGAGTATTGTTCGAATCGTGGCTCAGCGATATATCGCTGGGCCACAGCTCGTTGATGCCGTCCGGGTGACGAAGGACTTGATGGCAAAGGGTGCAACATCGACGATTGATGTGCTCGGCGAATTCGTCGAGTCGCGTGAGCGCGCAATGCACGAGACAGCCACCCAGGCATCTGTGATCGACGCCATTCAGCAGCACAAGTTGTCGTCGTACTTGAGTGTGAAGCTCACGTCGCTCGGACTTGACATTGATCATGAGTTCGCATACCAGAATCTCTGCTCGCTTGTCGACGAGGCAGCACGACACGGGATCTTCGTCCGCATGGACATGGAGAACACCCCCTACACCGACATCACGCTTGACTTCTACCGTCGACTCCGCCGTGATGGTCGCAACAACGTGGGTGTCGTGATCCAAGCCTATCTGCGTCGCTCTGAGTCGGACATTCGTTCGCTCCTTGAGTACGCGCCATCCGTGCGCCTCTGTAAGGGCATCTACGTCGAATCGCCTGAGCACGCGTTTACGGATCCCGATGAGATCCGTGCCAACTACAAGACGCTTCTTGGAATCTTGCTCTCAGCTGAGGGTCGGACGCACATCGCAACGCACGATGAAGAGCTCATCGCCGACGCAGAACGTCAAGTACGTGAGCGCGGCTGCGATACATCGCGATACGAGTTCCAGATGTTGCTTGGTGTGCGCGAGGATCGTCGCGATTCACTGATCAAGGCAGGTCATGGTATGCGCATCTACGTGCCGTTCGGAGAAGACTGGTACGGGTACTCAACGCGTCGTCTCAAGGAGAATCCTAAGGTGGCGGGTTACATTGCAAAAGCAGTACTAACAGGACGATAATGAAGAACGCTCTCGTAGTCGCTGGTGTGGTTGCCTGTATGTTCGTTGTGGCGTGTCAGACGCCGCAGGGTGCACCCGATACAACGGTGACGATCGGGACGTTCAACATCGAGTGGCTTGGTGATGGCGTGTCGGATATGAAGCCACGGACCGATTCTGAGTGCTTGCTGGTCGCGGATGTTATCGCACGCACTGGTGTTGATGTGATGGGCGTACAGGAAGTTGAGAACGACGCCGCGCTGCGTCGTGTAACACGCTACCTCGATGGCTATACAGGCTACCTCGCAGATGCTGGCATCAAGCAAAATGTTGGCATCATTGTGCGCAAGGGTGTCGATGTGACACCACTTGGTACCTACGATGCACTGACACTTGGTCGGAAGGGATTGCGTCCTGGCTACGTTGTGCGCTGTACCAAGGGATCGTTCGACTGGGTGATGATGGTGGTGCACTTGAAGAGCACGTCGCGACATGACAGTACAAATCAACTGCGCGATGAATCGCGACAGATTCGCCTCGAGCAGGTGGCGCTCCTCAAGAAGTGGTCAGACTCCGTGATTGCTGCTGGGGAAGAGCGCGATGTAATCATCGTCGGTGACTTCAACGATTTCACATCGCGACGTCAGAATGCAACGCTCACACCGCTGCTAGAGAGCTCGTCGATGCAGTTTCTTACTGGTGCACTCAAGAGCTGTAAGAATGACAACTGGACAACGATCGATCACGTGGTTGTATCGACATCAGCGCAAGAGCGTGTGATGAAGGGTTCCGAGCGTATGGAGAATACGCGGACGTTCCTACAGCCGCAAATGGCGGATGCTGTCAGTGATCACTGTCCGGTGATTGTGCGCCTCTCGACGGCTGGACCAGATAACGACTGATTACGCGAACACTGTTACGCGATTGCCTGAGCGACGGCTAACCTCGAGTGCCGCATTTGCATGTGCAATGAGGTCGTCCCATGTCTCGCGCGGCTCGGCCTGCGCCAGACCGATAGACACTGTGAACGACATACGCTTGCCTTCGACATCGACCGGTGTGCTTGCAATGTCACGACGCATCGTCTCTGTCCAGTTATGCGCTTCTTGCGACTTGTATCCAACCAGACCAAGTGCGAGGTGATCGGCATCGAGGCGTGCAAGGATGTCGTACTCACGAAGCTGCTGCTTCATCATGCGTAGAATGTGGAGCACAGCGTGCTCGCGCTGCTCGGCTGAGGCGCGTGACGGATCGAGGTGCACGATGCACAGCGTAAGTGGCAGGTTGTAATCGACAGCGCGCGCGAACTCTTCACGGACGCGCATCTCGAATCCTTGTTCGTTCAGGACGCCGGTACCATGATCGAGCAGCGCTGCTGTACGCAGATCGTCTTCCTTGCGGAGTTGGTCGAACAATGCACCAGCCTGCTCAGCAATCGCAGCAGCGAGTGCTACTTCTTGTTGCGCGAGAGGAGCAACGACATTCTCGATGAAGAGCGCGCCGTATGATTCAAGCGCCGTCGACAGCGGAACCGAAACGAACTGTCCGACCTCGAGTGATGGCTCATTCGCAAGAACGCGCGTACCTTCGTCATCGGCAGAACGCACAACTGTTGCTGCGCTGTTAATCGACTCGCCAACGGCAGTTGTAGCAAGGTCAACGGTTGCGCCAACGTTTTGGCGATACCCATCGTCAAGAGCTGAACGAGCATCGGTAAGCGTCCATGCTCCGGCTTCACGGTTGAACGTAACAACGCCGATGCGGCTGATATCCATGTGCTGGATAAGTGTCGCAAAGAGTGCGCGCACGATCTGCTGCGTGTTCGAAGGAGTGCCACCCATGTGCTCACGGAACTGACGTGTTGCTTCCACAACACTTGAGGCCTGCATGAGGTCATAGCGCGTTGTGTACGACGAAACCAGACCCGAAATCAGCTTCGTGAACTGTCCGAAGAATCCAACTGTGATATCAGAGTATGCATCCTCGATCTTCGAATCAGCGCATAGGATACCAACCACACTGCCACCATAGTACACCGGCACGCCGATGAACGATACAGTCTGTGCCGACTTCACGTAGTACGGCAGAAGATCAAGTTCTGCTGTTGAACTGATCTGCGTGATGATCTCAGGGCGACCCTCACGTGCAATCTGGCTCACGGCATCGGAGCCCATTGGGATCTTGCGCTCAGGAGTGAACTCGCTTTCAGCCTCTGTGATCTTAGCTTCGACCACGAGTTGCTGACGTTCGCTATTGACCCACAAGAAGGCCGCCGTGCGAGCGTTCGTTGCCGAACGAATTACCATCAACACGCGGTTGAGCAGGAAGTCGAATTCTCTTCGCGGCTCTTGCGAGGTGAGGTCTTCTTCGTCATCATTCACAAATGTTGCGAGCGACACAGCAGGTGAACGTCGCGACGTTTCGCGCGGCTTTGATGTTTCGCTTACGAGGTCCGAGATGTCATCGCCTGTGCGAACAGGTTCCGCAGGCTCTTCAATGTGCTCTTCCGGCTGCTCATCGACGATTTCTTCCGCTACGATGTCTTCAACCGGCTCCGCAACCTCATTGCTTGGTGCTGATAAGATCAGCTCAGAGCCCGTGTCCACTGACTCACTGAGATCGGCCTCGGCTGTCTCCGGCTGCTCCTCTGCTGTAGGAGGAGGCGGTGGAGGAGGCGTGGCACGCGACTTGGAGCGAGGGCGGACGATGATGTCTTCCGAGAGTTGAATCTCATCTGTGACCGGACCAGTGATCATTGCCGTCGTTGACGAGAATGTCGCTTCTTCGATCGAAGCCTCAGGGCTCAACTCTGCGCTTAGTTCAGCGTTCTTGCGATTCTCTTGACGTAGCTCACTCACGAGCTTTGGAGCTGCTGCTGACTTCGACTTCTTCGTACCAAGAATGCGAATGCTGGACTCTGAATCGGTATGCTCGATAAACTGCTGTGGTCGCGCTGCTGACGCTGCTACTGGACGCACCGCCACCGGTGCCGGAGGCTCGATGGCAGGGTGTTGCACCAGATCAGTATGTCCTTCAAACAAGTCGATCTGCTTCTCATCAACGAAGGATGGGTCGCCCCCTTCAGTGAGACCAAATGACTTGCGATATGCATCTGGATCGAACGTTTGCGAAGTCTTCTTGCCGTCAGTAACAATGCGTGAGCCAAGGTCCGGCGTCTGCGACGGACGAATCGGTGCGATGATTTGGAGATCGGTCAGACGTGGTGACACGATCATGAAGAGCGCAACGCCACCAAGGATCGAAATGCAGATGCCGATCAGTCGCACAGCCATTTCGTCGAGATAGATTGCAATGAACAAGCCAACCGCGATCACTAAAAAAATGATCGAGTCGCTTGGTTGAAACACACTTCGAAGATCTACCTTTTGCTTCGGCATACGCACTACGGAAGGAGTTCGATTTCGTATCGCATCGTTTGCGACATCGAAACAGTTTGACGTTCACCGCGCTGTCCACCACGAACAGTTGCAGTGACATTCATCGAGATTGCATTCTTTTTTGAGATCGTGTAGCCACCATCAACGTCGAGCAGTGCTGCTGATGAGCCGTTGATCGACGACTTATCGATCGACACGCTGATGCCTGCTTCGCGTGGGAGTGGACGTACGTTCATTCGGCCTGTAACACCCGCATCGATTGTTGCGATGCGATGATCGCGAATCTTCTTTACGGATGTCACCTTGTACGTTGCTGTTGTTGCAACGGTGAACAGCTCAGCGATTGGCGTCGTCATCGCATTTGTCCAAGTACCCGTTGAGTCAAGGGGCTTCGCAGGAAACGGGATGATCTCCTGTCCGTGAAACGCGCCATAGATCGCGCCCTGAACTTGGGCTGTGAGTTGTTCCTTCGCACCAGGCGGTGGATTTTGTCCAACGCTCTTGAGCAGCTGATCAACAATCTTCGAAACACTGCCTACGCGGACGATGCCACCACGATGGTCGATCACAAGGTCTACGCTCTCGCCGAGTAGCGCGTTGTACTGCGTGAACTCTGCACTCGAACGCTGTGTGGAATCTGACGACGCGTATGACTTGTTAGCAAGCGTTGCTCCGCTTGCACGATTGCGTGCAGTGAACGCAACGTTGATGGAGTCGAAGCGCATCGCGACGGTGAACGTACCATCGGGGTTCACGCTACGAACAGTCTTTGTGTATACGTGTGAGCTTCGCTGTTGCGCGATGGACGAATCCTGGACTGCTTCTGAGGCCTGAGTGACGCGATAGCGCAGCACATCGCCAACCTTGTAGCGAACAGCGAACGTATCGAGAGCAGCTTCCTGTAGCGTGAGCGTTGTGGCCTGTGCGGTATCGCTCGCTGTTACAACTGCTGTTGAATCGGCCTGCGGTACGTCCTGTGGTGGAGTATCGGCGGAACACGACCATATCGCGAGCGCGATGACGGCCAGGAGTGCTTCGCGAACAAACGATCTCACCATTGATACTGACCCGTGAGTTTCCACATTGTCGTGGTCGTGACCTTGTGTGTGAAGGGTTCGTTCTTCACAACACCACGGAACCAGCTCTTTGCGACGTGCTTGACTTCGTTGATTGTGCCATTGGCAGTGAGGAGCAGCTCGTTATCGATAACTGCACCGCCGTCACGCACATTGCTCACGTAGGGAATGCCATAGACGTGGATTGGCTGCTGCGGGCGAGCCGCGATCGTGTCCTTCGTGATGATCGTGTAGAGTCCGCCGCTGTTGTTGGCCAAACGCGAGGTGACTGTTCCTTCGTAGATCACGCCATCAATGCGTGATGCGTATGCGTGGCGCCACGTCGAGTCGACACCCTTGCGCGTACCTGGAATGACACGCTTCTGCAAATCACCGTACTGGAGGAGATTCTCGCGATCAAGCGATTGCATCCAGATCGTATATACCACTGAGTCGAGATCTGCAGCATTTTGCTGCAGATAGTCGCGCCAGAAATCGATCTGTTCGCCAGAGAGCTTTGTGACTTCGCCATATGGACTCACCGTAATCTCAAACGTGCGATTGAGCGGTCCGGCGTAGTTGTTCAGGTCTGCAAAGTTCTTTGGCGTGATGTCTTTTTGTGAGTCGTACGCAATCTCAAGGCCGGCTGCTTTGAAGCGATAGACCAGCGAATCGATGTTGATGATAAGCTTCGCAATCCCATCAAGCGATTCGATGCAGCGGACCGTGATCTGATACGTCGCTGTGCGCTCGTACGTTTTACGCGATGAATCGCTGTGGATGCGTTCGACGGTTGTCTGCTCCACCACTTCGTAACTCTGCGCGATACCTGCACGGTACAAGGCTTGGAGGCGATACTCACGTCGCGCTGGCGGTGTTGCAGATTCTTGTGCGTGCGAAGCAACGGTCACCAAGCACAATGCAATTAATGTGCTCAAGAAAAAGCTTCTGTGTGTCATGTTCGTGCGCATGGAATAACCGTAGGAATCTACCACAAAACTGCCAGAAACAGGACGAGGGCGGGAAGCCGCCCTCGTCGTTCATCACCAACGTGTGTACAGGTGAATTCGTGTTATCAGGCGTTGTTGATCAGTTCGCTCTCAGCGAAGAAGAATGCAACCTCGTTGATGCCATTCTCCACCGAATCTGAGCCGTGAACAGCGTTCTCGCCCTTGCTCGTTGCGTACTTCTTGCGGATCGTGCCTTCAGCAGCTTCTGCTGGGTCTGTCGAGCCGATCAGTGCACGCCAGTCAGCGATCGCGTTTTCCTTCTCGAGAGCGATAGGAACGATTGCGCCGCTTGACATGAAGTTGACAAGTTCGCCGTAGAACGGACGTTCCTTGTGAACACCATAGAACTCGCCAGCTACTGCTGGAGAGATGCGTGTGAGCTTCAAGCCAAGGATGCGGAAGCCAGCTGCTTGAATCATTGCAACGATGTTGCCAATGTTCTGGTTGCGGACGCCATCAGGCTTGATGATACAGAGTGTGCGTTCGATTGCCATTGTTGTGATCTGTTGTCGTTGATAAAACGGGAATTTCTGAGAGAGGGAATTACTTGCCCTTGCTTGCGAGCAGGTTCTTCATGGTGATGCCGATCGTAGCTGGCGACTCAACAACGGTGATGCCGCATGCGCGCATCGTTGCCATCTTGTCTGCAGCTGTGCCCTTACCACCCGAGATGATCGCACCAGCGTGGCCCATGCGACGTCCAGGAGGCGCTGTTTGACCAGCGATGAAACCAACGACGGGCTTCTTGACATGCTCCTTGATGTATTCCGCAGCTTCTTCTTCTGCGTTGCCACCAATTTCACCGATCATCACGATTGCTTCTGTTGCAGGATCGTCGTTGAACAGCTTGATCGCGTCGATGAAGCGAGTGCCGATGATTGGGTCGCCACCGATGCCGATACATGTGGTCTGACCAAGGCCTACGTCTGAAAGCTGGCGTACAGCTTCGTACGTGAGTGTGCCTGAGCGCGATACAAGGCCAACAGGACCGCCACCAGTGAAGATGAAGCCCGGCATGATGCCGATCTTGCACTCACCTGGTGTGATGATGCCAGGGCAGTTTGGTCCGATCAGACGGCAGTCTGACTTCTCAAGCGCCGCTTGCACTGGGATCATGTCGCGCACTGGGATGCCCTCGGTGATGCAGACAATCACCTTGATATCCGAAGCAATTGCTTCGAGGATCGCGTCGGCAGCCATCGGGGCTGGAACGAAGATGATTGACACATCACAGCCAGTTGCAACCTTTGCTTCAGCAACAGTGTTGAACACCGGCACGGCATGAGTGAATGCATCATCGCCCTTCCCGGCGTACATTGTACCACCCTTGCCAGGTGTAACGCCACCAACGACCTGTGTGCCGTAGGCTAGCATCTGTGATGCATGGAAGGTTCCTTCGCCGCCAGTGATACCTTGGACGATGACTTTGGAATTCTTGTTGACCAATACGCTCATAGTGAGTTGTCCTTTGTGGGATAGACTCCAAAAATACGGACAAAACCGACGATAACCCGACGATAACAGGAGGTTTCAGTGGTTGAAATGACACTTGTTTACGAAGGCCAGCTCCGCTGCGCTGCCACACACGGTCCATCGGGCACAACGCTGATCACCGATGCCCCCGTTGACAATCACGGACGTGGTGAGAGTTTCTCGCCGACAGATCTGCTGGCAACGGCACTGGGCTCGTGTATGCTTACCTACGTCGGACTTGCTGCCGACAAGCATGGGTGGAAGCTCGAGGGCACGCGGATCACGGTGAAGAAGGAAATGGTCGCTGACCCGCTACGTCGCATTGGACGGTTGTCGGTGGAGATTCGGCTGCCAGCGCAGATGGATGACCAGGCACTGAAGATCCTCACGAACGCCGTAACGACATGTCCGGTAAAGCTGAGTATTTCCGAAGCGATTCAGGTGCCGATTACGTTCGTCGGTCAGGCCTGATCGTATTGCCTTACGCCGTGCGTGCCAAGCGTCCGGCCGCAGCCATGAGGAGCTCGTCGCTCCACATCGGACCCTGCAATTGCATCCCGATGGGAAGTCCAGCTGCATCGCTGCCAAACGGCAAGCTGATCGCCGGAATACCAGCAATGTTGGCCGACACCGTGAAGTAGTCGCTGAGCCACATGCTCACGGGATCCTTCTTTGCGCCGCGTTCAAACGCCGTTGTTGGCGTAGTTGGCATAGCAAGCAGATCGACGCGACTGAAAATGTCGGTGTACGCGTCGCTGATGAGTCGGCGAGCTTGTTGTGCCTTGTTGTAGTATGCATCGTAGTACCCGCTCGAGAGTACGTAGGTGCCAAGCATGATACGACGCTGCACTTCAGCGCCGAAGCCTGCAGTGCGTGATGCAGTCGTAATGTCGCCGTCCTCAGCATCCACTCGCAAGCCAAATCGCACGCCGTCGAAGCGAGCAAGATTGCTTGAGGCCTCCGCGGTTGCGATGATGAAGTACGTTGGGATCCACGTCTCGCTGTGCGGTACCACAACGTCGACCACCTCCGCACCAAGCGCAGCGAGTGCATCGCGATACGCGCCATAGGCGTCGATCATCTGCTGCTCACATCCGGTGAGTTGCGACAGGGGCATTGCGCCAATGCGCAGCGGTCGTTCTGCTGCCGAACGTGGCGTACCCTGGACCGATGTTGAGTCCATTGGATCGTGCCCAGCAATTGCAGCGAACCCATCCTGCATGTCGTGAATCGATGCAGAGAATAATCCAATCTGATCGAGTGACGATGCAAATGCGACCAGACCGTAGCGAGAGATGCGACCATAGGTCGGCTTCAGTCCGAACGTTCCGCAAAACGCTGCTGGTTGACGGATCGAGCCACCCGTATCCGAACCCAAGCTCACGTGACACATGCCGCTGGCCGCTGCCACGGCTGAGCCGCCTGACGAGCCACCTGGGACGCGTGCGTTGTCGATGTGGTGGAGTACTGGACCAAATGCGGACGTCTCGTTCGATGAACCCATCGCGAACTCGTCCATGTTCGTCTTGCCGATGCAGATTGCACCAGCGTCGATCAACCGTTCAATCACGGTTGCATTGAATAGCGGTTGAAATCCTTCCAGCATGCGCGACGCACATGTGGTTGGCAAACCCTTCACGTGGATGTTGTCCTTCACCGCGATCACCATGCCCTCGAGTGGACGTTGGAGTCCGGACGCATAGCGTTCGTCGGCTTCCAGCGCCTGTCGTTGCGCGCCGTCAGCGTCTACAGCGAGAAACGCATTCAGTGATTCCTGTGCAGCAATGCGCGAGAGGAATCCATCGACGGATTCCTTTGCCGATGTTGTACCTGCGCTACATGCCGAGCGTTGGTCGGTAAACGTCATTGCGGTAGTGATGCATCCTGAGATGGGTGTTCATCCTCATCGGTTGTCTCCGATGGAGGTGTTGCTCGCGTTGGTGGAGGCGTTGCAACGATCTGATCTGCTGGCGTATAGCTTGGTGGCGGTGGAGTTGTTGCATGCTGCGGCTCCTCCACCGAAATCTCGGCAGAGATATCGCGAATCTGTTGCTTGAGATCCTCTTGCGCGCGTCGGAATTGGCGGATGCCCTTTCCAACCTGCTGCGCTACTTCTGGGATCTTCTTTGGTCCGAACAACAAAATCACGACGAGCACGATGAGCAAGAGCTCGCCACCACCGACATCAAACATCTTAGTTCGTGCCGTCGCCGTTTGTTGGGCGCTTGTCGGAAGA
>Ga0222713_10005530_pt1 | contig 12239 bp, 10 predicted proteins | sample C33_649DmetaG_FD_165061 | JGI IMG/M metagenome (GOLD analysis project Ga0222713, IMG submission 165061) | Estuarine water microbial communities from San Francisco Bay, California, United States - C33_649D | ecosystem: Environmental > Aquatic > Marine > Unclassified | place: USA: California...
ATCGTCGAGCGCCATCGTCGTCGAACGAGGACGACGACGATCGACGAGCTCGCTGGTGGTTTTCGCGTTCGACTACAGCGATCGTGGACGTAGAGCGCTATCGTCGAGCGCCATCGTCGTCGAACGAGGACGACGACGATCGACGAGCTCGCTGGTGGTTTTCGCGTTCGACTACAGCGATCGTGGACGTAGAGCGCTATCGTCGAGCGCCATCGTCGTCGAACGACGGCGAACGGGCGGACGGAGGCATGGTCGCACGAAAAGATACATTCTCGGACACTCGACACATACTAGAGTCGAGAGAGACGAAGTTCGTGACGCGCTCCTGCGTGATGCGATGTCGCGATTCGGCGATGCGTTAGCGCGCGACGCCGAATCGCGCGCGCGATGGGGTCGAGGAAACGACCGGGGAATGCGCGAGGGAAAGAGAAAGAGAACAAACCACACGCGGCGCGCGCCGGGACGGGGGCCAGCGCGCGCGGCGCTGGACGACGCGAACGCAAGGCGCAAAGCGGCGGTGCGGGTTCGGGGAAGAAGGGTGAAGGCAAAGCGGCGAAAGACGAACCCGAGGTGAACGCGTGGACGACGACGTGCGCGAACGACGTGTTGCACGTCCAGAACTTGCTCGAGCGATGTTTGCGGTTGTACATGTCTCGGGAGGAAGTGATGACGCATCTGCAAAGGTCGTCGAATATTGAACCGGTGTTCACGCGACTCGTGTGGGACCGATTGGAGAAGGATAACGCGGAGTTTTTCGAAGCGTACCACATCATGGTGCGGATGAAGGATCAAATAATTCGTTTCAATACACTTTTGGAGACGTATTACGCGGCCACGCGAGGAGGGTCGCCGACGGAGAAGGTTAAGGGAGAAGCGAAAGGCGACGGCGACGGCGGCGCGTCGGGGAAGCGCGAGGAGGAAGAGGATGAACTCCGTGGTCTCGGGAAACGGGACGATGTCGCAGGATCGCAACGCCGTGGTCTCGGTAATTGGGACGATGTCGCCGGATCGCCGATTGTATACCCGGGCGTTGCGCCTTCGGGATTATTTATGAATTTGTCAAACGCTTCGCCGTTTCCCGACCCATCGCGAGGCTCGACAGGACTTGGACTGCCCAAGACTCCGTTTTCTGGAGGCATGGAGTTGAACGCGGATGAAATGCTCCAGTTGATGATCACGCCATCCATGGGACTCAATGGGAGCGAGTTGCACAAAGCGTTCGAGAGTCATATGGCCGCCGCCGGCGCTTCGGGAACCGAGTACGATAAACATCACCTCCCGACCGAATTCACTTTTGACGATATCCCGGATTTCAGCCTATCTCCGCACGCGCTTTGACGGCAGTGAGATCATCATGCGGTATCAGTTGTACTATTAGTTTGCTTAGCGATAGCTCTCATCGATTCATTTCCAATTTCTTCTCTTCGCCAAAGAGTCTTAGGCCGCCTGACCCGTCACGTCGCTCGCGATCGCAGCTCAAGCCTCATTGTCACGCGCGCTCTTTCGCCTTCGACTTCACGCTCGCGAGCAAACCGACGCGCGAAGTCTTTCAAGCGCATCGGTCCTCGATGCCCCTTCGCCATCTCAAACGCGTGCGCGTGCAATTCAACCCTTTTGACTCGCGTGTCGCCGCCGCGCGCGAGTTTCTCTCCCGCGTCACCGCGCCCAAAGCGTACAAGTCCAACCCTGAGTGCAAGGTCGAACCTCGCGTGCGTAACGACGACGCCCCGCCGGTGGTGTTTGTTGAGTTCACGAACGGGGCGACGGATCAATTCAACGTGCATCGGATGACAGTGAATGACATTTTGGAACGCATCTCGAGCGTCAGCAAACAGATTGAAACGAAAGCGAGCTTGAAAGAAGCCGGGTTAAAGTTTGAGGACTTGAAGTTTAACGTGAGAGGGACGTAAACACTCCGGACGCGATGGAAGGGACGATCGTTCAAGGGGAGATTCTGCGTCGCCGCGCGGCGGAGCACCGAACTCGTTGGGAAGAGCTAAAAAGGTTAGAACGCGAGGCCGAGGCGCGAGCGCGCGAAGACGCGGCCGTTTCGGAGCGGCTACGTCGAGCGAGGATGCTGATGACGCCTCTGCGCGCGGATGGCAGCGCGAACGCCGAGCAAGAGGAGCGGCAGTGTCGGATCTGTTTCACTGGGGATGAGCGTTTGCTGTTTTCGCCGTGCCGATGCACGGGGTCCATGCGCTTTGTGCACGTCGACTGTCTGAACAACTGGCGAAACGCGAGCAGGAATCCGCGAAGTTTTTACGTTTGCGATCAGTGCGGGTATCAGTACAATCTCGAGCGCACGCGTGCGGCTAAATGGCTTGAACGCGAAGATTTGGTAATTGGGTTCGCCGTCGTCGGCATCATCGCGTTGGCCATCGGCGTCGCACTGGCGGGTCGACTGGCAAGTTACGTCGCGTTTGCTGCCTGCCTGAAACTCCGCAGATTGCTCGGATCGCGCGCGGTCTCTTCGAACTGGGCGGCTTGGATGACGAATTGTTTGGCTCGACTGACGTCGCCGAGCGTCCGCACGGAACGTGGGGTCGTGTTCCAGACGTCTCTGCTGTACGTCGAGGTGCTTTTGTATTGGCTCGTATCGTGGAATCCACCGTGGCGCGTCATGAACGGCAGTGGATGGTTACACTCTAGGTACATCGTTCCGCTTCACTCGCTGTTCGAGCTCGCGACTGGCGGATTTCTACTTCTTGGGTGCGTCGCGTTTGGTGTGAAAATGCACCAAAGGGTTCGTCGCGAAGGCCGACCCATGTTGGAACTCGTTGCCCCTTCTTTGGCGTACATTTTCTTTACATACGGAACTCAAGGCTTACGTCTACCTATTTTCGCCGGTTCTTTATACGCCTATCTGAAGCTACACGATGTCGCAAAAATGAAAAGCCGAAAGCTGTTGATGAAGATCGGCGAGCGAGTGCTCGAGGTACAAAACTAGTCTTTCACATTCGAACGTGTGAATCGATCGATATTCATTGTCGAATAGCTTAGGAATTTTAGTGGTTGATCTCGAGGTGTATCGAGTGCATAGGAGACGACGGGTGTGATAAATAAAAACCTCTTCTTTGCGTCCGCAAAAGCACCCGTATCCCAGTTGAGAAAGTTCTTCGCGTCGCCCCAGGACGTTCACTGGACACTGGCCTCACTCGTTCACGCACGCGCGCGTCGCACGTCCGAAGCAACGCGAGTGGACGAACCGTAAGGGCTCGAGTGATCTCATTCGCGTTCGTGCGCGGCGGCGAGTGCGTCGTCGACCTGTCCCTCGCGCCCGCGCCGTGGCGGTGTCACAGACAAACAAATGTCTGACATGGAAGAAGATGACTACGGTTTCGAGTACTCCGACGACGAAGAGCTCGACGACGAAGACGTGGACATAGAAAACCAGTACTATAACAGCAAAGGTACGCGCGATAGCGGCGATGGAAACGCAACGAATGAGAGAGGGGCGCTGTAGACGAGCTGACTGACCAACCATTCGTTCTCGCGACGTCGGCGTTGCGGCGTAGGTTTACTCGACACCGGGACCGCCGATGAAGCGCTCGCGGCGTTCGAGCAAGTAGTTTCCATGGAACGCGAGAAAGGCGAGTGGGGGTTTAAAGCTTTAAAGCAAATGGTAAAGCTCTTGTATAAGATAGGAAATACCGGGGCGATGTTGGAACGGTACAAGGAATTGTTGTCGTACGTCAACAACGCGGTGACTAGAAATTATAGCGAAAAGGTGTTGAACTCCATTTTAGATGTCATAGGCTCGAATGAGAGCATGGATTTCTTGCAAGAATTTTACGAAACGACGCTGAAGAAATTAGAAGAGACGAAGAACGAACGGCTGTGGTTTAAGACGAATCTCAAGTTGTGCAAGCTGTTGTTTGACGCGAAAGACTTTACGCGAATGCACTTGATTTTACGAGAGCTTTACAAGAGCTGTCAGAATGAAGATGGAACAGTCGATCAGCGCAAGGGCACGCAGCTTTTGGAGGTGTACTCGATCGAGATTCAAATGTTCACGGCGCAGAAGAACACGAAGAAGCTCAAAGAGTTGTACACGAAGGCCTTGAAGGTTACATCAGCGATTCCACACCCGCGCATCTCAGGCGTCATTCGCGAGTGCGGTGGGAAAATGTACATGACTGAACGTCATTGGGAAAACGCGGCGACTGATTTCTTTGAGGCCTTCAAATCTTACGACGAAGCTGGGAGCGCGCGTCGCATCCAATGCCTCAAGTATCTAGTATTGGCCAACATGCTCATGGAGAGTGCGGTCGATCCGTTCGATGCACAAGAGGTGAAGCCCTACAGAAATGATCCCGATGTATCCGCCATGCGTGCGTTAGTGGCGGCGTACCAAAAGAACGACATCGATGCCTTTGAAAGTCTACTCAACGCGCATCGCGAACAAGTCATGGACGACGATTTTATCCGAGACTACATCGAAGACTTGCTCAAGAACATCCGAACCCAAGTCTTGATCAAGCTCATCAAGCCGTATACTCGGATTCACATCCCATTTATCTCTAGCGAGCTGAACATCCCCCCCGGCGACGTCGAGTCATTGATGGTCGCCCTCATCCTCGACGGCCGAGTCGACGCTAAAATCGACCAAGTCCTCGGCATCGTGCACATCGCTCGCGTCGACTCCGACGACGACATCGCCATCGACGCTCGCGCCGATGGCTACCGTCGATGGAGCGCGCGTTTGCGAGATTTACATCTCACCGTGACCGCCAAATTTGTCAAGGCCTAGTCCTCGGCGTCCTCAGTAGGCCATCGGTGCATATCATTCTTGAATCACAACTCAACTTAGTGTCCCCCTGTTCCGAAACGACGTCGAAAGTTCCGACGCGTGCGTTCGATCGCGCGCGAGCCTCACTCGACGGCGACGCGCGACGAGCGATGGCGATCGCACGCTTCACTCGATCGCACGCGTTCGCGTTCGCGTTGGCGTCCGCGCTCGTTCTCTCGCAGTGCGTTCGCTCGATCGATGGGTTCTATCTCCCCGGCGTCGCCCCGCAAGACTACGAGCGAGACGATTTGGTGTACATCAAAGTGAACAAGCTCACGTCCACGGTGACGCAATTGCCGTATGATTACTATTCATTGCCGTATTGTAAACCGGCGAAAGTGAAGCACGCGGCGGAGAACCTCGGAGAGGTGCTGAGAGGGGATAGGATTGAGAATTCTTTGTACGCGTTGGAGATGAGATTCGACGATCAGTGTAAGCTGCAGTGTAAACAGGTCATGACGGCAGAGGATGCGAAGTTGTGGAAAGCGAGAATTGTGGATGAGTATCGAGTGCAAATGTGCGTGCGTGCGATGCGAGCGCGCGAGGCATTGGGATTCGGACGATGAAGGGCAAAGATCGCGGGTTGATTCGGTGGAAGATGTGCCAGCTGACAGATAACGAATTGATTTGTTCTCGCGCGTAGGATTTTGGATAATCTCCCTGTCGGTATCACGCGATACATTGAGGACGAAAAGGGCACTCGGAAAAAGTACGAGCGAGGATACCCGGTGGGTTTCGTCGCGGATGACGGGAAAGTATACGTGAATAACCATATTCGCTTCACGATTCTGTTTCACAAAGACCCAGAAACGGATCTCAGCCGTATCGTTGGGTTCGAATGCGAACCGTTCAGTGTAAAGCACGCTTACAAGACATGGAGCGCCGATAAACCGCTGTTGACGACGTGCGATCCACGCGAGAAGGTGTATGTTTCAGATTCATCACCTCCGCAACCAGTCGGCAAGGGTGAAGAGATCATCTTTACCTACGATACGCTCTTCAAAGAGAGTGAAATTCGCTGGGCGAGTCGATGGGATACATATCTACTAATGGCGGACGACGAGATCCACTGGTTCTCCATCATCAACTCTATGATGATTGTCCTCTTCTTGTCAGTGATGACCGCTCTTATCATGCTTCGCACGTTGCACCGTGACATCACGGTCTACAACCAACTCGAAACGCAAGAAGAGACGCAGGAAGAATCTGGGTGGAAGTTGATTCATGGTGATGTCTTCCGCGTTCCATTTGCATACGACTGGCTCGCCGTTTTCACCGGCACTGGTGTGCAACTCATCTGCATGACTATGGTGACAATGTTCTTCGCCGTTCTCGGTTTCTTGTCTCCGGCTAACAGAGGCGGTCTCATGACGGCCATGGTGATGTTGTATGTCATCATGAGCTTTACGAATGGGTACGTGAGCGCGTTCTTGTTCCGCATGTTTAAGGGCCAAGCCTGGAAGATGATTGCCATGAAGGCGGCATTCATGTTTCCTAGCGTTTTCTTCGTGATTGGCAGCATCTTGAACGCGTTTCTGTGGGGGCAAAAAAGCAGCGGTGCTATTCCTTTCGGGACGTTTTTCGTTTTGATGTTCTTGTGGTTCGGGATCTCCGTGCCTTTGACGTTTATGGGGAGCTACATGGGATTTAAGAGAGATCCGCTCGAAGAGCCGGTTCGCACAAATAAGATCCCGCGTCAGATTCCACCGCAGCCGTGGTACATGCACGATGCAGTGGCCATTCTTGTTGGTGGTATTCTTCCGTTCGGTGCAGTTTTCATCGAACTCTTTTTCATCCTAAGTAGTATCTGGCTCCAACAATTTTATTACATCTTCGGATTCTTGGCGCTCGTGTTGATCATTCTCATCATCACGTGCGCTGAAATCACCATCGTGATGTGCTATTTCCAGATTTGCACCGAGGACTACAGGTGGTGGTGGCGTTCATTCTTGACCAGTGGCGCCTCGGCGTTCTACATGTTCGGCTACGGGGTTATTTACTACCATACGAAGCTCGTAGTAACGCACAAAGTAACTACGATAATTTACTTTGGCTACATGTTGCTGTTGTCATTTGGATATTTCCTCCTCACCGGTACTGTCGGTTTCCTGTCTTGCTTAGCGTTCATTCGGTCCATCTATGCTAGCGTGAAGATCGATTAGCTCGATGATTAGATTACAACCAGGTACTGTAAAAATAAGTTGGTACTAAGCAATTCTACAGTAGATACATACCCGACTCTCACTACGCCGTCGCATCAATCAACGCTTGATACTCAGCGCTTTGCACAGAGTACATGTGCGTCAGCACGTTCAACTTGAGTTTGAGTGCGTTATTAGCCTTTTTGTGATTCTGGTTCTCGAGCGTCAATCTTTTGATTTGCTCTCGCAATATTGATACCTCAGAAGAAGTTGACTTGACTTCCACGAACACCTCGTCGTCGCCTTCAACCGACTCTTGTGCCACTTCAGGCGCGCGCATGGGCGCTTCAGCCACGCGCGGTTTCGATTTTTCTCTACTGTTTTCAACTCTAAACAGCTCACCGACCAAAAGAAGGATCTCTCTATTCTGTTCTGGCGTTCGAGTTGTGCTTCTCGCGCTCGCCTTGGCCAAAGGAGAGAGTTTGTTGAAATTCTCCGATGTGATCTTTAAAAAGTAGTTCACAAACTCAGGGAACTCCACAACGACCTTAGCATCTATCGCGAGCGCTTTAAACACGATGGCAAGTATTTTCTTTGACGTCTCTGGATCGCTCTCACTGGTGCTTCCAACTTCGAGCGCAACTGAAAGGGCTGGATTCTCCACCAACTCATCCAAGAACTCCTGAATGAGTATTCTCTCGCGTTTTTCGTAATCCACCAACTTGAATACATCGCGCACATACGATTTGAGCACGTACAACTCGGAGTCGTTCATTTTGCTCAAGTTTTCCTCGAGGCGCTCTTTCGCGCTCTTACGTAGACCCACCTTGAGCGCCTGCTTTCCGATGAAACGCACGCCCCGTTTCAAGGCACCCATGCTTCTGATTCTTTCCTTATCCGCCGATGCGAATAATTTCTCTTTCTCTTCGCGACTCATTGTGTTTAAACTTTGCACTACGTTTGACTGCTGTTGCACCTTAAAGTATTCAACAAACTCGTCAAAACTCACGCACTTATTCTGGTCGGCGTCCATTCTGGAGAACACATCGCTCACATCCTTCGCCACATCTCGCCCAGTCATCGTGCCTTGATCCAACAACACCCCGATTTCAGGATTCGAGTGCAGGGCGCCGAGAAACTCCACCAACGTCACCTCGCCGTTCCCGTCGTAATCGAGCAAATCAAACACCCTTCGCAAATGCGTCGTATCGACCACTGGATCCTCAATCTTCTTCCACACCGTCACTTTTTCACTCATATCGCTCCCACTCGTCCCCACTACTGTCGTGACCCCCTCTTCAACCCCAACCGACGCTTTCTCCCCGCCCCCGTTTCCATCGTTCGACGACGAGAACAACGCGATGAAATCCTTCACATCCACTCGTTTCTTCGCGCTCGCCCCGAGTCGTTCAAACACTACATCCAGCATTTCCGGCGTCACAAACTCCAACGTCGATCGTTGCAATTCATCCGTCATCCCTTCATCCGCCTTTAACCGCTCGAGGAAGTCCCCGACGACGATCGTCCCGCTCGATCGCTCATCGATCGTTTGAAACGCCGCGCGAAGCGCGCTCTCGCGAACGATCGCGCGATTCGCGTTCGATGTGCGCGCGCGCGAATGAATTTTTCGCGGCGAATTTTTCTTCCCATCGCCTCTCGCGTCGCGCGCCATCGACGCGATGACGCGTCTCGCGAAGCGTCGCGCGGCATCGCGCGACTTCGCGCGCGACACGCCATCAATGTTCGAGCGTGTGTGCGTTCCTCATCACGACCCTAGAGACGCCACTAGTGTCTGTGTACCCGTATAACCATGAAGTCGGGACTCATCGTCGCGCACGACGTCGACGTCGACGTCGACCGAACGCGCGCGCGCGCGCGTCGCGCGAGACGCGAGACGCGCGACGCGCGACGCGAGCGACGGGAGCGACGCGAGCGACGGGAGAGAGGTGAATTTTATTTTCATTCATCATGTCGTGCGCGTCGCATCGCGCGACGTCCGTCGCATCGCGCGCGACGACGCACGCGCGCGATGGCGGGATGAGCGCGCGCGCGCGCGACGGAGGACGCCTCGCGCGCGCCGAGGCGAGCGCGCGACGACGGATGACGGTTTTCGCGGGGAAACGACGGGGGATTAATGAGATATTAGATGACGAGTTCAACGAACGCGCGAAAGAGGAGGCGAAAGCGGCGAAAGCGACGAACGCGGGCGCGCGGAACGAGGGAAAAGCGCGCGAGCCGTGGATAAAGGTTGGGAACGTCTCGGACGTCGAGGCGAAGCCGATCAAGGCGCTGATATTGGCGAATGGGAACTTTTGCATGGTTCGAGCGGGGTCGATGATTTTTATCACGGCGTGTAACTCGACGGCGTACCAGTATCCGCTGATCGACGGGGAGATTTTCGAAGGCGCGCTCGGGGCGGCGATTCGCACGCCGTTGGATGGGACGTCGTATGATTTGGCCACGGGTCAGGTGTTGGAGTGGTGCCCGCAGGATAATTTGATGCGGAAGTTTTTAGGGACGTTGAAAAAGACGGCAGCGCCGGTGCCGCTGCCGGTGTATCCGACGAAGGTTGACGACAAGGGCGACGTGTTTACGTACTTTATCGAGCCTAAGGTGCGTAACGAGTAATAAACATCACACAAATCTTTCGCTAACTGAGCTAAACTTCTAAGTAATCAACGCGCTGCGTGCTATTAATCTTCTTCGTCGGTGCTTTTGCTCGTCGCAGGTCGCGTGCCCGCCTTCGCTCGTTCTTCGTTGAGATTCAAACCAATCTGTTCCGCCACTTTGATCGAACCTCCCAATCGCTTCAAAGCGTTGACGATGTCCGAGCGTCCGGCTTCGGCGAATGATTTGCGCGAGGGCATGACTTTTGGTTTCAAGTACACGCTCGGATCGTCCGAGTTCGCGATGAACTCGATGATCTCCTTCTCCAAGTTGCGAAGCGTCCAGTACCCCCGCGGACGAGTGGCGTACGTTCGCCACTGCAGCGAGCTCGCTACTTCGACAAAACCTCCGAGCTTCTCCACGCGCTTGATGAGTTCCCATTGTCCAAGCGTGCGTAGCGTAGCTCTGTTCGGCATGGTTTCATTGGCGCCAAAACCTGCGGCTAGAAATGCGCGCTTCAACGCGCTCAATTCGTTGTCGCGTCCATCACGCTCTCGTCCAGATGTCGAGGATGAAATCTCCATCTGAACCAGCTCTTCATCATCTTGCGACATACCAGGGCCCTTGAGTGCTAAATCACCAACGTTTATTTTCACGCTTTTATCGTAACTTTTGACCTTTTTCTTCGCCACACCCTCCATGAACTCGCGAGCCTGCTTGAGCATGGTTGAAATTTCATCGAAGGCGATGCGCTCGTCGAGCGGATCGCGCGGCGGCTTCTTCGCAGGAAATTCGTTCTCCGAACTCGCAACTACACCTTCGATGGCAAATTTCAACACCGTGGCGAATTCCCCCGCGGGAACGACGAGCCACTTCCCTTGAAGCGCCCCGAAGCGAGCGTTCTGCAGCATGCGAAACTGCAGTTCGCCCTTGTCGTCTTTCTGTACAATATCCATCGCGGTGGCTTCTTCCACGGCGTGAAACAGCTCACATTTGACAAAAACCTGACGAAGTCGAACGCGCTTCGTGTTTTCTGTGGCACTAGATTTCGCCATCTCGGACCCGTACCGCTGGATGAACTCGGAGTGCATGAGGTTTGGCACGAATCTCGCCATGTTTTCGTAGTTTGTGAGGAGCTCCCATACCAAATTCGCGGGCGCTTCAATCCTCACCGCCGCCAAGCATCGTCGGTGGAGTAGACTATCGGTGTCGTACCGTCGCATGTGGATCTCCAAAGAACCGGGATTCTCAAACGGCGTGATATCACTGTCAAACCACTTCTTCCCTGGCGCACCGACGCCGATGGCCTGCCAACTCCTCGGCGCGCTAACTTTATTGGATGATGATTTCTCCCCCCGAGAACGCATTCGCACGTTCGCCGCCGCTGCCACTGCACCTGGTTCTTCACTAGGTACTACACTCGTCTTTGCGGGCTCGCCGTTCGCAATCATCGGCACTTTGATTTCGCTCAACCCCAAGTATCCACTCGGCACAAACGCGTTCGCCTCGGTCGCTTTTTCGGCGTTAGCGAACCCTCCGACCCCGAACGGCGCCTCGAGTTGCGGAAGAAATCCGGGCGATCGTAAACGCTCCTGGTCTCGCTTCATCGCTTTCTTAGTGATGCTCGAGATGATGAAAGGTATGCTATTCTCCACCGCTCGTCGCCGCGTCTCGGCGTTCACCTCGTACCTCAACGGCTTCAACTCTGCGCGATACTCCACCTCGCACTTGTACGACTCGCCCAAGATGGGATAAATACAAAACGACCCTACGAGCATAAACTCACTGCGCTCATCGATATTACGCGCGACGAACCCCAACCACGCCGGACCGTTTAACCAATTCGGCGCCCCCCTCGACTTATCCATCACGCGCACGTTCACCGTATTCAACATTCTCGGCGTGAACAGCGTGTAATCAATCGCGATCACCCTCACCTCCGTCTCCGTCGATGCGTACTGCTTCGGTCCTCTTTTCGCTACGAGGAGAGTCGGGACGAACTCGGAGAGATTCTCCCCGCGCGACAGCGCGCGCCACACCGACTCCGCGCTCGCGCTCACCTCCGCCTTCACCGCGAACTCGCCGTCGCTCGCGCGTACGTTCGCCCTCTCACCTCTCTCTGCACCCTCGTCGTCGTCCTCGAACGCATCGAAGCGTTCGCTTTCATCGCTGACTCGGGCGTCGAGCGCGACGCGCGCGCGCGACCGTCGCGCGCGCGCGCGCGCGTCCAACGTCCGCACTTTCACCGCACGCTTCACGCGCGCGCTCGGCGCGCGTGAACGCATCGACGAAATCGACGCAATCGTCATCGGCGTCACGACACGCACGAACGCGCGCGTGCGACGGGAAATCGACGACGCATCGCGCGACGCGCGGTGGAGGCGTTCGAAACGTCGTCGAATGACCGGCGTTCGTCGATGAGGGGTCGAAAAAGGCGAGCGAGTGCGAGTCTGGGGGTCATCGCGGTCAAGGAGGTCGGTCGCGCGATCCATCGACGACGACGTCGACGTCGTCATCGTCGCCGGTGATATGGTGCCGTCGTCATCACCAATCGCGTTCGCATCGATCGATCGATCGTCATCACGTTGACATTCGTCGTCGTCGACGACGGGCGATGAGACGCGCGAGGCGTCGAACGGGCGAGGCGACGCGCGCGCGCGCGAGCGACGGCGCGCGCGCGACGTCGACGCATTCACCCC
>Ga0222713_10005535_pt1 | contig 12229 bp, 10 predicted proteins | sample C33_649DmetaG_FD_165061 | JGI IMG/M metagenome (GOLD analysis project Ga0222713, IMG submission 165061) | Estuarine water microbial communities from San Francisco Bay, California, United States - C33_649D | ecosystem: Environmental > Aquatic > Marine > Unclassified | place: USA: California...
GTCGAAGAAGGCTTCGCTGATTTTGAAACCATCGATGTCCACATGGAGGCCCTCGGCTTTAAAATGGGACCATTTCGCTTGATGGACCTCATTGGAGTGGAGACCAATTACTCGGTGACCAGTTCCATGTTCGAGCAGTTCAATTACGACCCCAAGTTTCGCCCCAGTCGCATTCAAAAGCAAAAGGTCGATGCGGGCCATCACGGTCGAAAAAGCGGCCGCGGATTTTACACCTACGAATGAGAACCATTGGACTCATAGCCTTATGCCTGTGGATCATCGCGTCGGGATCTTCCTGCAACGATTCGGCGCAGGTGACTCAGGCCATTCCCAAAGGGCCGGTGAACATCAACATTGACTTGAATTTGCCCTCGTACATGCATTTGGCCAACGTAGGCACCCACGCCTATTTTGAGGGCGGCGTCAAAGGGGTCATTGTCATTCACGATTTCGATGATCAGTGGTATGCCTTTGAACGGGGCTGCGCTTTTGAGCCCATGTCGACTTGTTCGCTGATTTGGGCCGATTCGGTCGAGTTGCAACTCATGTGTGGAAACTGGGTTGGGGGTCAGTTTGATCCTTGCTGTGAGAGCCGCTACACCTTTGCCGGGTTTCCTTTGAAGGGCCCCGCACGCGGTCGCTTGGCTCAATACATGGTGCAGCGAAACGCCAATCAAGTATTGGTTTATAATTAAATTTAAGCCGTTTTGTAGAAGGTTTTGAGGGGCGTGTCAGTCCCGTGTGGAAATTTTGCCAAAAAGTTTTTTTTCTATCCACCTTCCTTATATTTGTTTTCTAACACCTACTCTAGTACGAAACCATCTATGCAAAACAACTACTTTCGAAAAGGTATCTTGAGCGCCGCCATGGCCTGCCTATCAGCAGGATCCTTGATGGCTCAGGCTCCAGGAACACACACCCTGGAGTTGACCGGCGGTTTTCGCGAATACCTAGGCGACATGGGTTCTTCGCTCATGTTCTCAAAATCTCCTGACTACCAAGGCGGTGGTGTTTCTTACGGTTACTATTTGAATCCAGCCCTCGACTTGGTGGGTGCGTTCTCTTTTGGTGACGTAGGCTTCACCCGCAAATGGGAAGATTGGGACCTTCGCACTGAATACCAGTACCAGTCGTTCAGAGCCAATACCATGGACCTGACCGTTGGCGCTCGTTTCAAATTCAACAACGGCTCGATTCTCGCTGAAGACGCCAAATTCGCTCCCTACATTCAAGGAGGTTTGGGCGGTTTCTACGCATTCAGCCAGGTGCGTTGGGGTTATGCTCCTTACACCCAAGACGAGGTGTATTGGGACGTGACCAAGAAACCTGCCATTACCGACATCGGCGCACAAGCCACCGGTAGTTTCGGTTTCAATTTGTTCTTGACCGAGAAAGTAGCCTTGCACTATAGCTATTCGTTGACCTACACCTTCTCTGATATGTGGGATGGTTCTTTCAACGCCTACCCCGATCCTGTGCACGAGTTGACCCACAAGTTGTTCCGTACGAACGACGCATGGGGTTACCACGGCATTGGTATCACTTTGGCCTTGGGTGAGTCTACCATGATGGGTGGAAGTGGCAGCGGTCCCAAAGACAAAGACATGGACGGCGTTCCCGACAAGTACGACTTGTGTAAGAACACCGAAGAGCGCTACCGCAACTACGTGGACTCAAACGGTTGTAACGCCGATACTGATGGCGACGGCATTTTCGATGCTGACGACAAGTGTCCTGAAGTGGCTGGTAAAGCCGAATTTAACGGTTGCCCCGACACCGATGGTGATGGCATTCAAGATTCAAAAGACGCTTGCCCCACCGTTGCTGGTAAGGCTGAGTTCGGCGGATGCCCCGACACCGATGGTGACGGCATTGCTGATAACCGTGACGAGTGCCCCACTGTGGCTGGTTCTGCCATGTTCAACGGTTGCCCTGACAGCGACGGCGACGGCATTGAAGACCGCAAAGACAAATGCCCCGATTTGAAGGGTGAAATCGCCGGTGAAGGTTGCCCTGACACGGACGGTGATGGTGTTTACAACAACATTGATAAGTGTCCCGATGTAGCCGGTATTGTGGCCAACAAAGGATGTCCCGAAATCAAGCCTGAGGTCATCAAAAAGATTTCCTTGGCTGCCAAGGGTATCAATTTTGAGACCGGTAAAGCCCTCATCTTGGAATCTTCATTCACGAATTTGGACGAGTTGGTTACTTTGTTGAACCAGTATCCTGAGGCCATGGTTGAAGTACAAGGCCACACCGATAATGTGGGTGATCCCGAGTCTAACAAGGCCTTGAGCCAAGCTCGTACCGAATCTGTGGTTCGTTACTTGGTGTTGAAAGGCGTAGCTGAAAGCCGCTTGACGGCTGTAGGTTATGGCCAGGAAATGCCCATCGCTGACAACAGCACGGCCCGTGGTAAGGCTTTGAACCGCCGCGTGGATTTCAAATTGAGTTACTAAGCCTAAACGCTTAAACTTGCATAGAGGGGCCGCCGGCGAAAGCCGGCGGCCTTTTTTTTAAAAGCCTATGAAGACCAAAGACGAGATAGTAAAAGATTGGTTGCCCCGCTATACCGGTGTACCCTTGGAAGGTTTTGGATCCTACATTCTATTGACCAATTTTTCCCAATACGTACAGCTGTTTGCCGAACGATTTGGAGTAGCGATACAAGGCGAGGGAAAGCCCATGCAATCGGCCACGGCTGGCGATTTGAGCATCATCAACTTTGGAATGGGTAGCGCCATGGCCGCCACTTGTATGGATTTGCTCAGTGCCATTGAACCCAAGGCGGTTTTGTTCTTAGGCAAATGTGGGGGCTTGAAGAAGATCACCAAATTGGGTGATTTGGTATTGCCCATCGCCGCCATTCGAGGGGAGGGCACCGGCAGTGAATACATCATGCCCGAGATCCCAGCCTTGCCCTCCTTTCGCATGCAAATGGCGGTTTCGGCGACCATTGTAAAGCACGGAATTGACTATTGGACAGGGACGGTTTACACCACCAACCGTCGGGTTTGGGAGCACGATGAGGAGTTCAAAGAATACCTGCGCAAGACCCGGGCCATGGCCATTGATATGGAGACAGCAACCTTGTTCACAGTGGGCTTTGTCAATAAGATTCCACACGGTGCATTGCTGCTGGTAAGCGACAACCCTATGGTTCCAGAAGGGGTGAAAACATCGGCCAGCGACCAGAAGGTATCGGGTGCTTTTGTCGATAGCCATTTTGCCATTGGTGTCGATGCTTTGTTGGAGTTAAAAGATTCGGGTGAGAGTGTGAAACACCTGCGTTTTGAGTGAGTAACTGGGTTTTGCCCAGAAGCGCTAAGCGCGTAACTTCGTTTTCGTATGATGGCTCAAATTCTGTTTGCCTTGGCGTTGGCATTGGGTACGGCTTTATTCGTAGGCCGCGTTCGTTTCATACGCCGAAACATTCTCCTTGGTCGGGACTTGGACTTGAGTGACAACCCCGCGGCCCGCTGGAAACAGATGGCCTTGGTAGCCATGGGTCAGAGCAAGATGGTGACTCGGCCTTTGGCGGGTTTCATGCACATTCTCATTTACTTGGGATTTGTATTGATCAACATCGAGGTCTTGGAAATCTTGGTTGACGGTTTGGCGGGCACCCACCGCGTGCTGTCTTTTTTAGGACCGGTATACAACCTGGCCATTGGTTTTTTTGAATGGTTGGCCCTGGGTGTTTTGCTGGCCTGTGTGGTCTTCTTGGTGCGTCGTTTGGCGGGTGCCGTACCCCGTCTGAATATGGCTGAACTGAAAGGCTGGCCCCAGAAGGATGCCCTGATCATTTTGCTGGTGGAGATAGTGCTGATGAGTGCATTGTTGCTCATGAATGCCAGCGATAAAACCTTGCAAGAGCGAGGCCATGAACATTATATCTCGGAGGCCGGAGCCTTGCACCTGGAGTGTCCCGATTGCACTCCCGTTGAAGCAGCAGGTTATTTGGGTTCCTTTCCCATTAGCCAATACTTGCAGCCTTTGGTGTCTGATCTTTCAGAAGTCGCTTTGGTGGGTCTTGAGCGAGGCGCTTGGTGGTTCCACTTCTTGGGCATTTTAGCGTTCTTGAATTACGTGCCTTATTCCAAGCACTGGCACATCATCATGGCCTTTCCCAACACCTATTACACCCCTCTCAAGCCCAAAGGAGATTTTGGCAACATGGCTTCGGTGACCACTGAGATCCAATTGATGATGGATCCTTCGGCTACGCCGCCTGAAGGCTACGAAGCGCCTACCGGGTTTGGAGCCAAGGACGTGTACGACTTAAGTTGGAAAAACCTGATGGATGCTTACACCTGCACCGAGTGCGGTCGCTGTAGCAGCGTCTGTCCGGCCAATTTAACGGGTAAAAAATTATCGCCTCGCAAGGTGATGATGGACACGCGCGATCGCTTGGAAGAAGTGGGCCATGGCTTGGATGCCGCGAAAAAAGCGGGTCAGGCTATCGAGGGACGATTGGACGACGGAAAGAGTTTGCACGACCGCATTACGGCTGAAGAACTATGGGCCTGCACCACTTGCAACGCTTGCGCTGAAGCTTGCCCTGTGAACATCAATCCCGTAGATATCATTGTTCAAATGCGGCAGTACAAAGTCATGGAGGAATCGGCAGCACCGAGTGAGCTGAACAACATGTTTACCAACATGGAAAACAACGGGGCTCCATGGCAATTCAACCAAATGGCCAAGGCCGATTGGACAAAGGCATAGAACGGGCTTTTGTCCCTATCTTTGAACAAAATTACCGGTATGAATACGATGCTATTTCTAGGCAATATGGGCGCTGGCGAATGGATTTGGATCCTTGTTATCGTGTTGCTGCTTTTTGGCGGCAAGAAAATTCCCGAATTGATGCGTGGTTTGGGCCGCGGGGTGCGTGAATTCAACGACGCCAAAGACAACGTTCGCAGTGAGATTGAAAAAGGAATGAAGGATTCAGATTCCGACAAGAAATCGTGAAACCGTATACCCGAATTCAAGATATCCGCCAAGACCTCGAAGCGGGGCTGGTAACCTGTGCCCAATTGGTGGAGCACTACTTGGAGCGGGAACAATCAAACCGACACCTGAATGCTTTTGTGGAAGTATGGGCCGATGAAGCGCGGGCTCGTGCAGCAGAAGTCGATGCCAAGATCCATGCGGGTACCGCAGGGCGCTTGGCAGGTGCGGTTATCGCTTTGAAAGACAATCTCTCTTATAAGGGCCACAAGGTGAGCAACTCTTCCCGCATTTTGGAAGGGTATGAGGCCTTGTACACGGCTACAGCCGTTGAGCGGCTTTGGAAGGAAGACGCCATATTCATTGGCCGAACCAATTGCGACGAATTTGCTATGGGGGCCTCGAATGAAACTTCAGTTTACGGTCCTGTCAAGAACGCCGTTGATCCCTCGCGGGTGCCCGGTGGTTCTTCTGGGGGTAGCGCGGTGGCAGTGCAAGCTGACATGGCTCATGCCTCGCTGGGCACCGATACCGGTGGAAGCATTCGTCAGCCAGCGGCCTTCACCGGTCTGTTTGGTTCCAAACCTACTTACGGGTTGATTTCCCGTTGGGGTTTGTTGGCTTATGCCTCGAGTTTCGACCAGGTGGGACCCATCACCCGCAGCTTGGAAGACAACCAATTGTTGACCGAAATCATGGCCGGTCCAGATGGTCATGATGCGAGCATGTCTCAGGCTGCCGCCCCGGTTTATAGCCCGGCCCAAGCACCTTCAAAGGCCCGTTTTGCCGTGATGCGCCAGGCATTGGAAAATCCAGGAATGGACCCCGAAGTGGTAGCCCACACCCGGGATTTGATGGACAGGTTGCAGGCGGCGGGTCACGAGGTGAGCGTATTTGATTTTCCCTTGTTAGACGCTTTGGTGCCTGCTTATTACGTGTTGACTACCGCAGAGGCTTCGAGCAATTTGTCTCGTTACTCAGGCATGATGTACGGCTATAGAAGCCAAAATGCCCACGATTTGGAAAGCACCTACACCTTGTCGCGAACCGAAGGTTTTGGGGCCGAGGTAAAACGCCGAATCATGCTGGGGACCTTTGTGCTCAGCAGCGACCAATACGATGCCTATTACAACAAAGCTCAGCAGGTTAGGGCGGTCATTCGCCAACAGACCGATGCGGTCTTGGCCAATGCCGATGCCATATTGATTCCCACTACCAGCACTCCTGCTTTTGAGCTGGGTGAGAAATCCAAAGATCCTGTGGCCATGTACTTGGCTGATTTATTTACGGTTCAAGCCAACTTGGCGGGCAATCCAGCCATTTCATTGCCTTTGTACAAAAGCCAAACGGGCCTGCCCATTGGCATGCAGTTGCTGGGCAAGCGCATGGAAGAACAAGCCCTGTTTGACTTGAGTCAACTGCTGCTTGATTTGACCCTTGACCCAGCATGAGGCTGAAGAGCCTGTTGTTTTTTCTGATGAGTTGGGGAGCCCTTCAGGCTCAGGTGGGAACCGTACAACCCAGCCCTACTCAACTCAAGCTGCGGGAACTGGCTGATCGGGAAGAGCTTCCCTATGTGTACAACGACGACATTGAGCAGAGCGTTCAAGACTTTGCCATTGATTACAAGGGTTCTACCTCCCTGCTAATGGCTCGCTATGCCTATTACGATAGTTTGTTTGCCCCGCTCTGCCAAGAAAAGGGCTTGCCCAGGTGGTTGTTGTTGATTCCCTTAGCCAATACGGGCTACGAGCCCCGCTTTCGCGATTCAACGGGTGCCTGCGGCCTGTGGACCCTGCCTTATAACATTGGTAAAAAATACGGTTTGAGGCAAACGGCCTTGTTTGATGAACGATTTGACCCCTTGAAGAGCACCGCCGCCGGGTTGGAATATCTGGAAGCCCTGTTTCACATTTACCAAGATTGGCGTTTGGTTTTGGTGGCTTTTCGGCAGGGTCCTATTGCTTTGAACCAACTGCTTCACAGCATGGGAGGAGTCAAGGAGTTTGATTTGATATTCGAGCAGTTGGACCCCAATGCGCGGCAAACGGTGGTTCAATTTTATGCCTGTGCAGCTGCTTTTCATCGCAGCGAAGGGTCTTATCTGACTTTGGAGGCCATGGGACAGGCCCTTCGTGTTCAAAGCTGGAGCCCACCCGATTCCAAAGCGGTGATGAGTTTGGATCGCAGCATTCCCTACAGCGAGTTTCAGGCTTTTTACGGTCTGGATTTGAGTGATTTCATTGGTTTGAATCCGGCGTTGAAAATGGCCGCAGTTCCCTACCCGGGTGAACCGTACCGCCTGAATTTGCCCCTGGCCATTGCCGATAGCTTTGAGCGCAGCCGAGATTCATTTGCGCGTTTTCTCATGAGGGCCCCAACGGCAGCACTCGACACCGCCCAGGTTCGGGAATTGCCTCAACCCGAAACGAGCAGTCCCGGTCCAGAATACGTCTGGGTTTACTATAAAATCAAATCTGGCGATAACGTTTACACCCTGGCCGATGTCTTCGACTGCAGCAGCAATCAGCTTCGGGCTTGGAACCGCATTTCAGGCAACAGCATTGTGGCAGGGAAAACCTTGAAATTCCATGTACCGGCGTCTCGCCGCACCTATTACAACAGCATTAATTCCATGTCTCATGCGCAAAAGAAAAACCTGGCTGCTCGCGATTAGTTTGGGTGCCTGCATGGGGCTATGGGCTCAGGTGACGGTGCCTGTCGGAACCGTTGAATTGGATGGTAGGCTCAACGAAGAAGTGTGGACCCAAACCCCATTTCAAGAAGGATTCATTCAGCACTATCCTTACGATACAAGCCGGGCTGAATCTGAAACCCGATTTGCATTTGCCATAGACGACAAGAACTTTTACGCAGCCTTTGTTTGTCTGGATCGAAACCCCGAAAAGCCCTTTGTGGTGCAAAGTTTGAAGCGGGATTTTTCGGTCAAAAATACCGATGCCGTTATATTGACCTTGAGCCCATTTTTGGATGGGCAAAACGGGTTTTCCTTTGGGGTAAGCCCCTACAATTCTCAGCGCGAAGGCTCAGTTGAGAACGGGGGTAATTTTGGAGTTACCACCGCTTGGGATCAGGTTTGGTTTTCAGAAACACAAATCAATCAAGGATGGTTTCACTCTGATACGGCCCAACACAAGCACTATTGGGTGGCTGAAATGGCCATTCCCCTGCATTCGATTCGCTTTGTTCCCGGTTCAACCCAGTGGGCGTTCAATGTGGTTCGCTTGGATTTGAAAAACAACGAAGAATCGACCTGGATCAAGGTTCCCAGAAACCTGAATGTATCGGTCTTGACCTTGGTGGATACCCTAGAGTTTCAGACGCCGATGCACGAGCGCAGCCGCAACAACGTGCTCATACCCTATGTTTCTTGGCTCACCCAGCAGAATGTGCAAGAATCCTGGACGGGCTCTCCTCGCTTGGGATTGGATGCCAAAATGGCTCTGACCCCAAGTTTGAATGCCGACCTGACCTTCAACCCCGATTTTGCTCAGGTTGATGTCGATGTACAGCAACTGAACCTGACCCGCTTCAACCTTTTCTTTCCCGAGCGCAGGCAATTCTTCACTGAAAATTCAGACCTGTTTGCCACCTTTGGTTTTCGCCAGATTCGCCCCTTTTTCTCCCGCCGAATTGGCTTGGGACCCAACGGTTACCTGCCCATTGACGCCGGAGCCAAGGTGACCGGTAAACTCGGGAACGATTGGCGAGTAGGCTTGATGTCGGTGCGCACTCGGGGCGATGCAGGCCAGAGCCTCAATGCTGAGATGTCCAGTGTCATGTCCTTGCAGCGCAAGGTGCTTAAGGCCTCCTCAGTAGGGTTTATTGCAGTTGACAATCGAATGGCCGGGGGGCAAGGTATAACCGAGACCCCGAGCCTGTCTAAGTATGCCTCTATTGTAGGTACAGAATTCAATTATGCCAATCAACCGGCCACCTGGGTAGGGAAAGCCTTTGTTCAAAAATCACTTTATGAAGATGTGGCAGCCAAGAGTTGGGCCCATGCTAGTTTTCTGAGGTACCGCTCCTTGAATTGGACGGCCATGTGGAACCACGAGCATGTGGGCAAGGATTTTCGTGCACCCTTGGGCTTTGTTCCTCGCTTGGAGAATTTCGATCCCACAACTGGGAAAGTATATCACATGGATTTTACGCGCCTTGAACCCAGCTTGGTGTATACCCATTACATCAAAGGTGCTTGGGCCGATTGGTTGAACCACATGGAATTTGGTTGGTACAATTCGACGTATTACGATTCGGCCTTGGATTTGACGGAAGGATTGAACCGCTTCTTTTGGGAGTGGCATTTTCAAAATAGCGCCACTATTGAGTTGGGCATGGAGCAGGAAGCGTATAATTTATTCCTACCCTTTCAACCTGTTGACTTACCAAACGGCGGATACTTCTTTGGCCAATACCAATGGTGGAACCAAAGTATCTCGGTAGAGAGCAATTCGCGTAAGCCGTTCAATTGGTTGTTTGATTACAACCGCGGTGGCTATTTTGTCGGAAATAAAAGGGATTTTTCCATGGAAGCAGGATACCGTATCCAACCGCGTTGGAATGCACAGCTGAGCTACAGAAACATCGACCTGGATATGCGCGACAGCGGTCGTCAACAATTGAATTTGATTGGATTTAAAACCGAATACAGCTTCAGTACCATTCTGTATTCAACGGCCTATGTGCAATACAACACCCAGGCTGAGAATGTGAACCTAAACCTGCGTTTGCAGTACCGATACCGCCCGATGAGCGATTTCTTTGTCGTGTACTCGCAGAACTATGATCCCTACTTACAGAGCAAGAATCGCAGCTTTGCCGTGAAGTTTGTGCGTTGGATTTAGTATCCGTCTCCGTCCAGGAGATTGCCTAATCCGCCGAGGAGGCCACCCTCTTCGCGACGCCCTCCCGTCTGAGGCGCATAACTCAAAATGCGGCTAGCCAAACGGCTAACGGGGAGACTTTGCAACCATACGGTTCCAGGACCGCGCAATACGGCAAAGAACAAGCCTTCACCGCCGAAAACGGCGTTTTTGATGCCCTTGACGAATTGGATATCGTAATCGACTCCACCCGTGAAGCCGACAATGCAACCGGTATCGATGCGCAGGGCCTCGCCGGGAGCCAAGGTGCGTTCGTGTACGTAACCGCCGGCGTGAACAAAGGCCATGCCGTCGCCCTCGAGCTTTTCCATGATGAAACCTTCTCCCCCAAACAGGCCGGTACCCAAACGGCGTTGGAATTCGATGCCTACGCTAACGCCTTTGGCGGCGCACAAGAAGGCATCTTTTTGGCAGATGATTTTACCGCCTAATTTTTCCAAGTTCAGGGGAATGATTTTACCCGCATACGGTGCGGCAAAGGCCAAGCGCTGTTTGCCTACCCCTTGGTTGGTGAAGGCAGTCATGAACAAACTTTCACCCACCAAAAGGCGCTTTCCAGCCCCCATCAACTTGCCCAGAAAACCTTGGTTGGCGTTGCTGCCATCTCCAAAAATGGTTTGCATGTCGATGCCACCGTCCATGTACATGAAGCTGCCGCTTTCGGCAATGACGGTCTCTTGGGGGTCAAGCTCAATCTCGACCATTTGCATTTCCTCGCCTTTGAGGAAATAGTCAATCTCGTGGTTGCGTTCGAAAGGCATATCAGAGGTTCTTTTTCAAAGCCAATATAGACATGTTGGAGTCTTCTTGAACAATGCTGTTGGACAAGTAGCCAAGACCGGTGATTTCCATGTCGACTACATCACCGGGCTGAAGCCATTGTACGGGGTAGTTGGGATCGTGCAAAAGGCCGGTTCCGTTCAATTCCAAGAAACAACCGGTACCTACTGTGCCCGAACCGATGACATCACCGGGGTGAATGTCGGCACCGTATGAGCAGCGCTCTACGATTTCGGCAAAGGTCCAGTCCATGTCGCCCATGGAGCCTTCTGACACCTGCTTACCGTTGACCCAGCACTTCATTTTCAAATCAAAGCTGTTGCCCACGTGTCCAGGTTTGGGCTCGCAGCGGTAGGGCTCCAACTCATCTGGGGTCACCATCCAAGGGCCGATGACGGTTGAAAAATCCTTTCCTTTGGCAGGACCCAAGTTCAAGAGCATTTCTTCCATTTGCAAGCGACGGGCGCTCATGTCGTTCATGATCATGTAACCGGCAATGTAGGCGTCGGCTTCAGCGGCAGGCACATTGCGACCGCGCTTTCCAATCACGATGGCTGCTTCCAATTCGAAATCCAATTTTTCGAAATGATCGGGCATGCAGGGAATGGGCCCTGGACCCATGATGGCATTGTGGTTGGTGAAATAGAATATGGGGTACTGATCGAATTCGGCGATCATGTCAACCTTGCGGTTGCGGCGAGCGGCCGCAACGTGCTGGCGAAAGGCGTAACCGTCGCGGCAACTAGTGGGCTTAGGAACGGGTGCTTGCAAAGAAACCCCTTCTAAGGCCTGACCGGCCTCGGCATGTTCTCCGCTTATAATGGCACTTTCCAAGGCCTTCAAGGCGGGTTCTTGGTTTTCCCAGTCGTTCAAGATGCCGCTCATTTGAGCGGGAATGGAAGCATTCAAGCCGTGAACATCATAAACCTGATTGTTCACCAACAGGCCTACTTGTGATTGTTGGGCATTGCCGAAGGTCACCAATTTCATGGTACAAAGGTACGAAAAAGCCCGCTGATGGCTTGGCCGTTGCCGCGAAATGGCCCAATTTTGCTCAGCCCATGAAACGCATTTTGATTACAGGTTCCAACGGTCTATTGGGCCAAAAACTCAGCGATCTATTTCTCGCTCAATCGGGGGTGGAATGGTTGGCCACGGCCCGCGGTGAAAATCGTCACCCCGCCGGAGATACCATGCCTTACCAGGCCTTGGACGTGGCTGATTTCGAGCAAACCCGCTCGGTCTTGGAATCCTTTCGACCCGATGCGGTGATTCATACAGCGGCCATGACCCAGGTAGACGACTGCGAGACCCAGCGCGAGCTTTGCTGGACTTTGAATGTCGAAGCGGTGGCCCATTTGGCTAAACTTTCCAGCGAATTGGGCTTTCACTTGGTGCATGTAAGCACCGACTTCATCTTCGATGGAACCAAACCCATGTACACAGAAGAGGACCCGGCAAACCCCTTGAGTTACTACGGCGAAAGCAAATGGGAAGGCGAGAAGCGGGTCATGGAATGGGCTTCTTCCTATTCCATTTTGAGAACGGTTTTGGTGTACGGGCGCGTGGCTGACATGTCGCGT
>Ga0222713_10005540_pt1 | contig 12226 bp, 10 predicted proteins | sample C33_649DmetaG_FD_165061 | JGI IMG/M metagenome (GOLD analysis project Ga0222713, IMG submission 165061) | Estuarine water microbial communities from San Francisco Bay, California, United States - C33_649D | ecosystem: Environmental > Aquatic > Marine > Unclassified | place: USA: California...
GAAATGCGGGTCATCGATCAGCCTGCCTCTCGATGTCCGCGAAAAACTGGCGTTTCGGCGTAACCGCTCGAATTCCATCTTGCAGCGCGGCACCATGGCCGAAAACGAGCGTTCCTCGCCCAACAGCACTTTGGCATAGGTCCAGCCTTGGTTTTCCTCTCCGACCAGGTTTTCGACGGGCACGCGCACGTCTTCGAGGAAGACTTCGTTGAGGCTGTGACCTTCGTCGATCGAAATGATTGGCCGCACCTTGATGCCCGGGTTTTTCATGTCGACCAGCAGGAACGAAATCCCGGCCTGCGGTTTGCCGTCCTGGCGCGTGCGCACCAGCAGGAACAGCCAGTCCGAAAAGTGGCCTTCCGAGGTCCATGTCTTTTGGCCGTTGACGACATAATGGTCACCGTCGCGATCGGCGCGGGTGCGCAGCGAGGCGAGGTCCGATCCGCTGTTCGGCTCCGAAAAGCCCTGAGCCCACAACTGATCGGCGCTGATGATTCCGGGCAGGAAACGGGTCTTCTGCTCTTGGTTGCCGAAGGTGTAGATCACAGGTCCGACCAGCGAATTCCCTTGCGGTGAAAGTTCAGGCGCGCCGCCGAGGAAACATTCTTCCTCGAAGATATGGCGCTGGCGCACCGTCCAACCGGGACCGCCATATTCGATTGGCCAGCTCGGCACTGACCACCCTTTTTGCTGTAGGGCCTTAGTCCACAGCACGACATCATCACGGGTGGGGTGATAGGCGCGATGGTTGCGCTCGCGCATTTCTAGCGGCAGGGCAGTTTGGATGAACCGGCGTACCTCTAAGCGGAACGTTTCGTCTTCGGCGGTGAAGAAACTCATAGCGGCATGCCTCTAGCTCGGTCGGTGCCGTTCTGCTGCCGGCATCGTTAATCTGTTATCTCAATAGCGGAATTCGTTTCGACACCGATTACAAGCTAAGCTGCATTCGCGTCAATCGCGGAAAGACGAACGTAGCGCAAATAGTGCCGAAAAAGAAGGCTTGAAGAAATACTGTGGCGGCATTAGCGGACGAAATTGAATTACTCCAATGGGCAGGGCCAAGTGATGTACGAGAGCTACAAATTTTTGCGGGTTGAGCGGGTCGATGGCATAGTGACTGTCACCCTCAATCGCCCCGAAGTGAAGAACGCCACTAATCCCGAGATGCACCGCGAACTTGAGCGCGTGTTTCCTGAAATCAATGCCGATTCCGAGGCGCGTGTCGTAGTGCTGACCGGCGCCGGCCGGGCCTTTTCCGCGGGCGGCGATCTCAGGCAGATGCAGGAAGGGATCGACGATCATGGCCGCTGGATCGAGGCAATGGGCGAAGCGCGGCGCCTGCTATCGAACCTGATCGACGTCGAGGTTCCTGTGATCGCTAAGATCAATGGCCACGCGGTCGGCCTGGGGGCCACTCTGGCGCTATTCTGCGACATCACCATTGCCCTCAATGAAGCCAAGATTGCCGATCCCCATGTGGGCGTCGGTCTGGTTGCGGGCGATGGCGGGGCGATCATCTGGCCGCTGCTGGCCGGCCATGCCCGTACCCGACTGCCGCTGCTGACCGGCGACGCGATCACCGGTGCCAAGGCTGCCGAATGGGGCCTGGTGACCGAGGCGCATTCCGCCGAAACGCTTGATGACCGGGTGGAGGAAATTGCCCAGCGCCTGGCCAATGGCGCGCAGGTCGCTATTCGCGGCACCAAGCGGGCCCTCAACATGGTCTTGCGCCAGCAGCTCGATGCGATGATCGATGCCCACCTCGGGCTGGAAACCTTGTCGCACCTCAGTGAAGACCACCGGGCCGCAGTCGAGGCCTTCGTGGCTAAGCGCAGCCCGGTCTTTACCGGCCGCTGACGGCCGGACCCCCGAATCAATCGGAACACTTGCATGAAGATCATCGAAACCTCAGCCGAACGAGCCTTCCGCGAGGAAGTGCGCGAATGGTTAGAAACCAATGTGCCGCGCGACAAGCGCCCGCACGACGGCCCCGCTATGCGGGAATTCGACATGGCCTGGCAGCGGGCCCAATATGATGCCGGTTGGGCCGGGATCAGCTGGCCCGTCGAATTTGGCGGGCGCGGCCTGCCGCTGGTCGAGCAGATGATCTGGCACGAGGAATATAGCCGGGCCGGCGCGCCGTCATCGGGCAACATGTTCGTTGCGCTCAGCCATGCCGGGCCGACCCTGATCAACGAAGGTTCGGACGAGCAGAAGGCCGCGCACCTGCCGCGCATCCTCAAAGGTGAGGTAACCTGGTGCCAAGGCTTCTCCGAACCGGGTTCCGGCTCCGATCTTGGCAGCCTCAGAACGCGGGCCGAGATTGATGGCGATCATCTGGTGGTCAACGGCAGCAAAATCTGGACGACCTATGCGCCTGGCTCCAACTTCCAGGAATTGCTGGTCCGCACCGATCCCTCGGCGGGCAAATACAAGGGTATCAGCTGGGTAATCTGCCCGATGGACACGCCGGGCATTGAGGTGCGCCCGATCCGGGCGATGTCGGGCATCACTCATTTCGCCCAGTGCTTTTACGACAATGCCCGAATTCCGCTGAGCAATGTCGTGGGCGGGCTGAACAACGGCTGGTCGGTCGCCATGACCACGCTGGGCTTCGAGCGCGGGACAGCCAATATCGCCCACCAGATCGAACTGTCGCGTACCGTTGAACGACTGATCGTCATCGCCGGCGAAATCCAGGCGCCAGACGGACGGCGCCGGGCGATCGAGGACGATGCTATCGCCGGTGAACTGGCGACCCTGCGCGCCGAAGTGGCGGCGCTACGCTCGATGACGGCGCTGACCATTTCGCGCAACATGCGCCAGCCGATTCCCGGTCCGGAAGGCAACCTTGTAGCGCTGCAGTTCGGCGAACTGATCCGCAAGGTGATGAAATTTGCCCTTCGTCTGCTGGGCGCCGAGGGGCTTGAGCGGGAAACCCGTTTCGGCGAATGGGCGCTGGAATATCTTGAATGCTTCAAGTGGGCGATCGGCGGCGGGACCACCGAAATCCGCCGCAACGCTATTGGCGAGCGTTTGCTCGGCCTGCCGAGAGGACCCCGGGCATGATCGTTGACCTGCTGCCGACCGAAGACCAGGAAGCTTTCCGTGATTCTGTTGCCGCGCTGCTGGCTGACGAACTACCGATTGCCCGGCTGCACGAAGAGGCCGCATTCGGCGGGGCAGCCGAACGGGCGATCTGGGGCACGCTTGCCGAACTGGGCCTGTTTGGTCTTTCCGTCAGCGAGGCGCGCGGCGGCTTCGGCTGCACGCTGGCCGAAGAGGTCACTGTCGCTCGCGAATTCGGCAAGCATCTGGTTTCACCCACGGTGCTCTCGACCATGCTGGCGACCCATGTGGCGGGCGATGATATCCTGCCCGCGATCATGGCGGGCGAAACCCGCGTGGCTTTCGCCAATCCGTTGAAGCCCGTCGATTTTTCAAACGACACCGCCGACGTCCAGTTGATTGACGCCGAGGGCGTGGACTATGTGCTGCTGTGGAATGCACAGGAAGCACGCCTCTATCGCGCGCCCACCGATGCGCGTCAGGCGGAATGCCTCGATGATACGGTCGGCCTGGCGCGCGCCGTGCTTGATCTGGGTTCGCCAGCCGCCCGCCGCGAGGGCCCGTGGATGCTGCGCGCGGCCAGCCTGATGCTGTCTGCCGCGCTCGCTGGCAATGCCGAAGCGACCTGCGCCATGGCAGTCGAATACGGCAAGTTTCGCGAACAGTTCGGCCAGCCAATCGGCAGCTTCCAGTCGATCAAGCACTATTGCGCGGAAATGGCTCGGCGGGCCGAAGCCGCCGTGGCGCAGACCTTATTTGCCACACTCGACGCGCTGGAGCGAGAAGACGGCAACCTGTTCGAAGTGGCTGCTGCCCGCCTGCTGGCCGGTGATGCCGCGCGCGAGAATGGCCGCTTCAACATCCAGATCCATGGCGGCATCGGCTTCACCTACGAGGCCGATGCCCACTTGTTCCTTAAGCGCGCCTGGCTGCTTTCAGCGCTAACCAGCAGCGAACGGATCGAACAGGCGCGGATCATTGCCGCAGACGGCCCAACGGCATGAGCAGCGATGCGCCCCTGCTGGTAAGCCATGAGGGCGGGGTGACTGTGCTGCAACTAAACCGCCCGGCGCAGCGCAATGCCCTCGTCCAGGAGATCAAGACTGCACTGCCGGGCGCACTCGATGCGTTTTTCAATGATCCGGCCCAGCGTTGTCTCCTGGTGGCAGGCGTGGGGGACTGTTTTTGCGCCGGCGGCGATGTGTCCAGCTTCGGCCAGAAGGTACCGCCCGACGTCAACCAGCGCAGAATCGAGTCTACCCAGAACTGGGCGCGCAAGCTGCTGACCGGGGCGAAGCCGGTTGTCATGGCCGTGAATGGTCCGGCCGTCGGTGCCGGCTTCGGCCTCTCGATGCTGGGTGATATTATCATTGCCTCGCAGCGCGCGTTCTTCCAACCGGGCTTCGCGGGGGTTGGAATGTGTCCAGACGGATTGCTTGGCATAACCCTGCAGCGGGCTGTCGGGGCTCCGCGCGCGCGCGAGATACTGCTGACCAATCGCAAGGTCGCTGCGGAAGAGGCTGCCCGATTGGGTCTGGTCTCCCGGGTTGTGGCCGATGATGCCCTGTTCGACGAAGCGATGAATACGGCACGGCTGCTTGCTGAAGCTCCGCAACCGGCGACCGGCCTGACCAAGACCCTCCTGCGTGCTGCGACTGATGTTGATCTTGATGGCTATTGCAAGATGGAAGCCGCGTTTCAGGCGATTGCCATGGGATCGGACGATCACGCCGAGGGCGTCGCAGCCTTTTTTGAGAAGCGGCGCCCCCTGTTTGGCAAGACAAGTTAGGATCCGACGCCCCAGCCGCGCGGATGGCAAGGCATCCGGCTCGCCGCGATCAGATCGCGTCGCGCAGGCCCTGCCATGCCTCTTGCAGCGCATCGCGATGTTCGGGCGCGGCGATGCCGATCAGCGCCTGGGCACGCCGCTCCATGCCAAGGTCGCGGATATGGGCGACGCCGTGTTCGGTCACGACGATATCAACAGTGTTGCGCGGTAGCGAAACAGTCGGTGCCATGATGCGCGGCACGATCCGCGATACGGTGCGGGTGGCGGCAGGCAGGGCGATCACCGAACGCCCGCCATTGGAAAGCCTTGCATGACCGGCAAAATCCGGCGCGCCGCCCATGCCGCTCACCAGTTCGCCGCTGCGCCATTCCAGGTTCGCCTGTCCGAACAGGTCCACTTCCAGCGCGCTGTTGATGGCGATGAAGCGGGGCAGGGCAGCGATGGCAGGCGCACCGTGAGTCAGCGGTGTTGGCACGAATTCCAGCCCATCGGCCGCGGCCAGCCAATCGTAGAACGAGGCCGAACCCAACGCCATGCCGGTGCGGTGCCCGGTGGGCGCCAGCGCTCCTGCTTGGGCAAGGGTGCGGTATTCATCGCTGACCATGCCTGAATGGATCACAAGATTGCGGTGGCCGGTCATTGCGGCCAGCGCTGCGGCCGGCGCACCGCCCAGGCCAGTCTGCACCGCATCGCCATCGGCGACCAGCGCGGCGACATGGCCGGCAATGGTATCGAGCACGCCCGAAGGCCGGGCCGGGGGAAGCACGATCGCTGCCCCGTCGCATTCGATGGCCAGATCAATCTCGGCAAATGGCAGGGCATGGCTGCCCGGCGCGGCGGGCAGGTCGGGATTGACGAAGGCAATGCGCGTGGCAGCTGACGACCAGACCAGCGGCGCGAAATCCGAAGCAGGGCCCAGATGGCAGCGCCCTGCCGCGTCTGGCGGGGAAACCTGCACGATGGCAAGGTCGGACGGCAGCCGCTGCAGATGCGCGGCATAGCCGGTGTAGGACATCGGCAGGATATCGATCCGCCCCGCCTTGAGCGATTCTCGCGCCGTTGGAAGCATCAGCAGCGTCTCCATCCGGGCCCCGGGATGCAGTGCGGCATAGTCGGTGGTGTTGACGCCGGGAACAAAGCTGCCCGAGATCGTCACCCCGTCCAGCCGCTGCGGATCAACCGACAGCAGGCGAGCCAACGCCGCCGGTTCTGCGCTACCGGCCGAAAGATAGGCCCGCGTGCCGGGGCGCAGCAGATTGAGCAAGGCTTGCTCTGCCCGGGACGACGGCATCATCATTGGTCCGCCACAACCGATGCCCGGCAAATGTTCCGGCGCGAGCTGTAATTTGAAACGGCGTTGTGCATATCGTTGCTATTGTTCCACGGTCACTGATCTCCTTCGTTGCGGGCCAGTTAGCGATACGCGCCCTTCACGTCGACTTCCGGCGGCGGTGCCAGACCTTCGGGCACCCAAAGGCCAATGCGCGAAGGCTTGCTCGGATCGACGCGGTACTGGTCGAAATCGCGCGTTCCCGTCTGATGCAGGATGATATCGTCGATGAAAAAATTGCCGGTGCATTCGCGCGCCGGGCGAGTCACCACTGCGTGGGCGGCATCGCCCATGATTTCCGGTTTGCGGCACCGCCGCAGTTCGCTCTTGTCGGCGAAGGCATGTTCGATCGCTGCGGTGGCAACCCCGAAGCGCGGCCATAGCGCGTTCACCGCGATCCCGTCTTCCTTCAGCTCTTCCGCCATGCCCAACACGCACATCGACATGGTGAACTTGGTCATCGTGTAGGCCACATGGCCGGCGAAATAGGCCGGGTCCATGGTCAGTGGCGGAGCGAGGTTCAGGATATGCGGGTTTTCCGCCTTGCGCAGATAGGGCAGGCAGGCGGCCGAAACCAGGAAGGTCGCCCGGCCGTTGATCTGATGCATCAGGTCGTACTGCTTGGCCGTGGTCTCGCCGATCTGGCTGAGCGATACGGCCGATGCGTTGTTCACACAGATGTCGATCCCGCCGAAGTGATCGGCCGCGGCGGCAACGGCATCGCGAATCGCATCCTCGCTGCGCACGTCGAGCACCAGCGGCAGCGCATTGCCGCCTAGTTCGCGCACTTCATCGGCGGCGGTATAGATCGTGCCGGGCAGGTAGCGGTGCGGTTCGGTCGACTTGGCGGCGATCACCACATTGGCACCGTCGGCGGCAAAGCGGCGCGCGATCGAAAGGCCGATGCCGCGGCTAGCGCCAGTGATGAAAGCCGTTTTGCCCTTGAGGTTTGCCATGACGATCCTTCCGCTTGTGCGATGTGTCCTAGCTGGGGGTCGTTGTCAGTGCAATTCCTGTATTTGAATATCACTCCAATTTCGCAACCATTCCAGAGCTGCTTTGCAGAGTTGCTTTCTGTCATCTATCAACACCAAGCCGCCAGATATCCAACTATTCGCTGATGTATCGTTGGATCGCCTGCATCATCGAAAGCTGCTGAGGCTCCTGACGGGGATTGAGGACGGCGCCTGCCCATCCGCGGCTGCGCATGCCCTTGTCCACTGCGATGAGGTTCGCGAAGTCTTCCTCAAGGAATGGGTTGACCCCTTTGAAGTCCTCGAAGCTGTCGAAATAGAGATCTTCGATTTCAGGTTCTTCGCCAGGGGCAAAGCGGCCCAGCGCCCAGATATCATGGAGGCACGAGCGGCCGTCGGCTGACGGCAGGATGCGATACCACAGCGCCCCGTCGACCGACGGGAGTACCAGAGTCGAAGGGAATAGCTGCCAGTCGGTGCCCATGCGGGCGAAGTTTTCCGGCGTCAGGGCTTCGGGCCATTCAGCTCCGGTCTTTTCCGTTTCCTCGCGCTGCAGCCGCCACAGCTCGGCCAGCACCTGTTCGGGTGGACTTCCGGTAGGCACTTCCTCCAGAAGCCGGTTTACGGCGCGGAATGTCGGTTCCAGGGTCAGTGCATGCAGATTGCGGTACTGATGGATGAAATTGGCAGCCAGTTCTTCGCGCAGGTCCGTAATCTCGTGCCATTGGCCCAGAGTATCGCGCCGTGCACAAGGGCCGGTACGCTTGGAATAGAACACTGCGTGATCGCCGTGGAGGACGGCCTGCGAGCTGAGGTTCTTGTAGCTGATGAAGCCATCGTGAGTCGCGCCTGCGTGGTAGGTCTCGTTGAAGGCCTGGTACTGCACCTTCCAGTTGACCGGTGCCCGCAGCGTCGCGTGCCAGGCGCGGCGCATTTTTTCCAGCCCTAGCGGCGCAAGGATATCGACCGCCGGACCAAGGTATTCGCTGAGGGGCGGAGCCGCAGGATCGAGGTTGACCCATATCCACCCGGCCCATGTATCGAGCTGCGCCTTCAACATTCGCAGCTTGCCCAATTCGCCTGGACACCAGTCTTCGGCGTTGGGGGCCGACTTGACGGAACCATCAAGGTCCATGACCCAGCCGTGATAGCCGCAGTAAAGGCCATCGCGGACATTGCCGCGAGGTGCGTCCTTCAACCGGCGACCGCGATGAGGGCACACATTATGCAGTGCGGTGAATTCATTGTCTCCGATGCGTACAATGACCAGCGAATCGTCAAGCAGCTCGAAGGTGAAATAATCGCCGGTTTCCTTTAGCTCTTCGATGCGCCCGGCGCAGTGCCAGGTGCGTGGCCATAGCCTGCTGTTCTCGGCCCGGGTCACGCCGTCACCAACGTACCATTCGGCAGGGATGAAGTTTTCGGCGGCGGCGGGCTGGGGCGACCGGGTTGCATTCATATTAGCCTGGTCCTCGAATAGAGTGTGACAGGTGCTGTCTGTTACCTGCAATCTGCATCCTGCCCGACCGTTGCATTGAGCTAGATCAAATTGAACTGCTGGGAACTGGTCTAACGCGTTCTCATCGGATGAGTCTGCTTCGGTATGAACTACAGGCGCTATTCCTGTAACTTTATCGGAGCAGTGACGGATATGTCACGAAATAATTGAGCCGCGGCAGCGCAGCCTGGTTGCAAAGGAGTTGCAAATGACGATTTCAAAGAAACTTTCGAACACTATCGTAGATGCCAAAGCCTTCCAAAAAGGTGATGCGGTCGACGAAGCTTTCGCATCCCTCCGCCGAGATTCCCCGTTCGAAGTGGCCACGCCCGACGGCTACGATCCGTTCTGGGTCGCCACCAGGCACGCTGAAATCGTGGAGATTGAACGCCAGCCCGACGTTTTTCACGCGGGCGATCGTGCCAACACCGTGCGGCCGGCCGCAGAGGTCCTGCAAACGATGGCGATGACTGGTGGCGATCCGAACTGGGTCCACGCGCTGGTCGCCCTGGATGGCGATGTGCACAAGGCCATGCGGGCGATCCTGTTCCCCCATGTTACCCCCAAGGCATTGAAAACCATGCGCGAAGGACTGGGAGACGTGTCGCGCCAGTTCGTTGACCAGATGCTGGCGAAGGCGCCGGAATGTGACTTCGCGACGGAAATAGCGTTTCTCTATCCTCTGCGGGTCATCATGCAGTTGCTGAGGATTCCCATCGAGGATGAGCCGTTCATGCTGAGCGTAACCCAGCAACTGTTTTCTAGCGAGGATCCGGAACTGAACCTCACCCGCAGCGAAGTTTCCGCCGCCCAGCAGCGCGATGTGCTGATGCGGATCAACGCCGAGTTCGAAGCCTACTTCGACAAGGTGACTCTGGACCGCCGCGCCAATCCCGACAGCAGCCTCTGCAGCCTGATTGCCAATGCCACCTACCAGGGCGAATATCTCAGCCGCAAACTGCTGATGGGCTACTACATGATCGCCGCCACGGCGGGGCACGACACCACCGCCAATACTCTGTCGGGTGGCATGTGGGCACTGGCCAAGGATCCGGCGCTGCTGCCGCAGTTGCAAAGGAACCCTGAGCTGATCGATGCCTTCATCGAGGAATCGATCCGCTGGACGGTGCCGGTCAAGCACTTCATGCGGTCTGCGGCCGTCGATACCGAACTGGCGGGCCGAAAGGTGTCGAAGGGCGATTGGATCATGCTTTCATTCCATTCCGCTGCACGTGATGAAGCGGTTTATGAAGAACCCCATGCGTTTCGACTCGATCGTCCTATGAACCGGCAGATCGCCTTTGGTTTCGGTAGCCACGTGTGTCTGGGTCAGCATCTTGCGCGCATGGAAATGAAGCTGTTTTGGGAGGAACTGCTGCCCCGGATCAAGGCGGTGTCGCTCGCCGGCGAGCCTGAGCGCACCCGTTCCAACTTTGTGTGCGGGCCCAAGCACGTGCCAATCCGTTTTGAGCTGGCCTGATGGGCCGGGCGGGAACAGGCGGCACATTCCGCAAGTGGGCCTGTCGCTTCTGCGGTGAGGTCTATGATGAGGAACTGGGCATGCCCGATGAAGGCATTCCTCCCGGCACGCGCTGGGAAGAGGTGCCAGACGACTGGTTCTGTCCACAATGCGGCGCGGAAAAGTCAGGCTTCGAGCTGATCGAATGATAGCGCCTTGTGCCAATCACTGATCGACTGGACGGGGCCATTGCTATAGAGGAATCGGTTTTGAGGGAGGATCCGATTCCAATGCAGGCGATGTTCTCGCTTCAGGACGATCTCTACGTCCCGAATGATGTAGCACGGGGGGTGTGGTCGGAAGATTCGTTGCATGGCCGGGCGGTTGTCGGGTTGGTTGGCCACGTGCTGGTCAAGCGCTTTGGCAAAGCCGGGATGCTGCCGGCACGCCTGACGATCGATATGCCGCGACTCAGCCGGTTCGCCCCTGTCAGGATTGAAAGCCGGTTGCTGCGAGATGGCAGACGACTGCGCCTGGCCGAAGCCGTGCTAATGATTGAGGGGGAGGAATATGCCCGCGCGACTTGTCAGTTTCTGAGGCAGGGAGAAAGCCCTGAGGCGCCGCGCTGGAGCGGAGAGGCTTGGGGTGCACCTCATCCTGAAAGCCTCGAAACTCTGCCGATCAATCACCGTGGGACGCCATTTGAATGGCGCAATGCTTCCGGCGGGCTGGGGTCAAGGTTGCCCCGCCACATGTGGATGCGCGAGAAGTTCTTGCTGGTCGCTGGCGAGCCCCTGAGCGGCTGGGACCGGGTGGCGCTGGCGGCTGATTTCGGCAGCCCCTGGGCCCATGCAGCCAGGGGTGATCCTGGCTATATCAACACCGATGCCACCTTGCACATCCACCGCGAGCCGGAAGGAGAATGGATTGGCTTCGAAGCCACCGGCCACCAGGCATCGCACGGGATTGCTGTGGGCAATTGCAGGATTCACGATACCGCTGGGCCACTGGGCTTTGTCACGACGACGGCGATCGGCAACCGAATCGGGCGGGAATAATACCCGTCGACGGAGCCCTACGCCCGTTCGGCAAGCTGTCGGCGCGCTTCGCCCAGCGCGATTTTCAGGGTGCCGGTTCTTGGCAACTGCGCCACTACCGCCAGCTTCACCGGCATTTGATAGGCCGTAAGCCGAGACCTAAGCTGGTTCAGCAGATCTGACCGATCGAGAAGCGGGCCGGCAGGATCCTGCTCTACCATGGCAACGGGGACTTCGCCCAGTCGCTCGTCAGGCAGCCCAACCACAACGGCGTCGCGAACCCCCGGGAAGCCGCGCAAGACATGTTCGACCGTTTCCGGTACGATCTTGAAGCCGCCACGGTTGATCGCTCCATCGGCGCGACCATGCAGGTACAGGAAGCCATCCTGATCGATCGCGCCCAGATCGCTAGTGTAAAGCCATTGTCCACCTAGCCGCGCCACCTGCGCGGCGATGATCCCGATGCTGCCTGCGGGCAACTCATGACGACTCTCGGGATCGACTATCTTCAAGATTACCCCGGGTGAAGGCAAGCCCACGCTTTCACGTTTGGCCGCGCCGCAGCGGGCGTAAAGATCGAGGCTCCAATTGGCGACGACTCCGCCAAACTCGGTGGCGCCGTAGGCCAACAGCACAGGAATGCCATAGCGCTCCTCGAAGGCACCCCTCAGCTCTGGTTCGATCCGCGAACCGCCCACCGCGACCACCTTGAGGCTTCCGATGCGGGCCGGTGCGACCTCGGCTTCCAGCACCATCCGCAAGGCCGCTGCGGGCAATGATGAGCGCACCGGTCGGTAGCGCTGAACCACGTTGGTCCAGCTTTCGACGGTGAATTTCTCCAGCAGAACCACAGGCTGGCGCGCCGCCAGAGCTGGGACGAGAAAGCTGACTCCGGCAATATTGCCCAGCGGATGCAACATAATCTGCGCACTTCCTGACTGGTCCGATCCGGCGTGAGCGCGAGCTGCGTCGCCTACTGCGGCAGCGATGGTTGACCAGGCGAGGGGCGTGCGTTTTGGTAGGCCGGTGGTCCCGCTGCTGAGGATGCCGAAAGCCAATTCAGGATCGAA
>Ga0222713_10005551_pt1 | contig 12210 bp, 2 predicted proteins | sample C33_649DmetaG_FD_165061 | JGI IMG/M metagenome (GOLD analysis project Ga0222713, IMG submission 165061) | Estuarine water microbial communities from San Francisco Bay, California, United States - C33_649D | ecosystem: Environmental > Aquatic > Marine > Unclassified | place: USA: California...
CAGCTCCAGCACCAATAGGACCAGGGTTTCCAATAGGTCCTTTAGGACTTGTTGGACCTTGAGCACCTCCAGGACCAGGAGCACCTGCTCCGGGTTGAGGACCTTGACCACCACCTGCTCCAATAACACCAGGGACACCTTGAGGACCATTAGGACCTTGTGGGCCTTTATTTCCAGGAGGACCTATAGTAGGTGTTGGACCTTGTGGACCTTTAGGACTAGTAGGGCCTTGACCACCTCCAGGACCAATAGGACCAGGGTTACCAGTTGGACCTTGTGGACCTTTGCTACCTTGAGGTCCTTTTGGACCTTGAGCAGCATTTGGTCCTATTGGACCAGGTTGACCTGTTGAACCAGTATCACCTCCTGGTCCTATAGGACCAGGTTGACCTGTTGCACCTTTTGGGCCTTCTGGACCTTGACCTCCAATAGGACCTTGTGCTCCTCCTGGTCCCGGTGAACCTGCAACGCCAGCTGGACCTTGAGCTGCTGCTGGACCTACAGGACCTGGTTGGCCTGTTGCGCCAACTGGGCCTTTAGCTCCTTTTGGTCCTTGTCCGCCTTTGTTTCCTTGTTCACCTGGGCCTCCATTTGGACCTTGACCTCCTATAGGTCCTGGGGCACCAGTTGGTCCTACAGGACCAGGTCCACCTATACCTCCAGTTTTACCTTTAGAGCCAATAGGACCAGGAGCACCTGTACCTCCTTGGGGTCCATTATCACCTTGAGGTCCTTTAGGACCTTGAACACCTTTAACTCCTTTAGGACCTCCAGGACCTTGTGATCCTGTTGGACCTAATCCTCCAGGAACACCTGTTTCACCTGTAATACCTTTTGGGCCTTGACCTCCTTTATCACCTTGAACACCTTTTGGACCTTGAACACCCTTTGGTCCTTGACCACCTCCAGCTCCTACAGCTCCTGGTGCATTTTTAGGACCTTGTGTACCTGGGGCACCTGTAGCTCCTCCTCCTCCATCTTCACCTATAGATCCGGGAGCACCTGTAGCTCCAGGATTACCATTAGGGCCTTGAGTACCTTTTTTACCTTTTGGACCTTGGTCTCCTTCTCCACCTTGTGATCCTTTGTTACCAATAGGACCAGGAGCACCTTGTGGACCTTGCCCACCAGGTTTTCCTTTAACTCCTTTAATACCTTTATCACCTTGAACTCCTTTAACACCTTTGTTACCAATAGCACCAGGATTTCCAATAGGTCCTTGAATACCTTGAATTCCATCAGCACCAACAATACCTGGGGCTCCATTAGCTCCTAATATTCCTTTAGGGCCTTGGGAACCTTTATCACCTTTAACACCTTGAGCACCAGGACCACCTTGAGGACCTTTGTTGCCAATGGGTCCAGGTGCACCTGTAGGTCCTTTATTTCCTTTAGGTCCACCTTCAATTGTACCTCCTGGTGTAACAACTAAAATATTAGAAGCGTTATCATCAAATTTGATACTACCTGCAGCTTGACCTGCTAAAGAAGAGCCTACTGGGATTTTTAATTGAGTAGAATCTGATATTTGAAATTTAGAAACTTTGGTTGCAACATCACCTACAACTTGAAAAAAGGTAAATGTACCGGCTCCACTGCCTGAAGTAAAAGCTAAAGGACTACCACTACCATCAGTATACTGAATGTTAAGGCTTTTATCGGTAGTCCCATATAATATACTACCTGATTCCGGTATTATTTTTACTTTGTTAGTAACAGCCATTATAACTTTTTTTATACTTGATATTCAACTACCAATGTCGGATCTACTTTTCTTTCAGCAAATACCACATAATACGCATTAACATCTCCACATTCGCAACCTACGGTAACTTGTGAAATATCTGCATTAATTACGTAGTGAGTACATGCTTTTCCAATAGAAGTCAATTGTACTGATATACTATTTGGGTAAACTAAATCTTTCCAGTAATCCGGTAATGTAATTACTCCATCACCTTCTACTTTACCTCTAATGTACACACCATATTCTGGACCCTCAAGTACTGAGTAACGAAGTCTCCATCCTTCTTTAGAAGGGTGTTTAATATCAAAGTTTTTAACGTTAGCGTTAACTTGGTCGAAGTTATTGATATTGGTAGTTCCATTACCTTCAATAACTCCATTAGTCATGTTTATTTGGACACCATCAGCTAATGTTAAAGTACTACCATCAAACATCATATTAGCTTCACCTTGTACTAAACCAGCAGTACCTGTGGCAGTTATTACGTAGTTGTTTACGTTACTGTTAATAGTTGCTGATCCACTAGTTCCTGATGAACCACTTGAACCTGAAGTACCTGATGAACCACTTGAACCTGAAGTTCCTGATGAACCTGATGAACCTGAAGTTCCGCTTGAACCTGATGTTCCTGATGAACCACTTGAACCTGATGTTCCACTTGATCCAGATGAACCACTTGTACCTGAAGTACCTGAAGTACCGTTTATACCTGATAAACCTGAAGTACCTGATGATCCTGATGAACCTGATGTACCAGATGAACCAGATGAACCGCTTGTGCCAGATGAGCCTGAGCTACCTGAAGTACCGCTTGTGCCTGATGAACCAGAGCTACCTGAAGTACCGCTTGAACCAGAAGATCCACTTGTACCTGATGAGCCTGATGTACCAGATGAACCAGATGAACCGCTAGTTCCTGATGAACCGCTTGAACCTGAAGTTCCGCTTGTTCCTGACGAACCAGATGAACCGCTTGTACCTGATGAACCTGAAGAGCCAGATGTTCCTGATGAACCACTTGTACCTGAAGTACCAGATGAACCGCTTGAACCTGATGTTCCTGATGAACCACTTGAACCTGATGTTCCACTTGAACCACTTGAACCTGAAGTTCCTGAAGTACCTGAAGTTCCGTTTATACCTGATAAACCTGAAGTACCTGATGATCCTGATGAACCTGATGTGCCAGATGAGCCTGATGAACCAGAAGTACCAGATGAGCCTGAGCTACCTGAAGTGCCTGAGCTACCAGATGAACCTGAAGTTCCGCTTGTACCAGATGAACCTGATGAACCAGATGTACCGGATGAACCTGAGCTTCCTGAAGTACCAGATGAACCGCTTGAACCTGATGTTCCTGATGAACCACTTGAACCTGATGTTCCACTTGAACCTGAAGTTCCTGAAGTACCTGAAGTTCCGTTAATACCGCTTAAGCCTGAAGTACCTGATGAACCAGATGAACCGCTAGTTCCTGATGAACCGCTTGATCCTGAAGTACCAGATGAGCCTGATGATCCACTTGTACCAGATGAGCCAGATGAGCCACTTGTACCTGAAGTACCCGATGAGCCAGATGAGCCACTTGTACCTGATGAACCAGATGAACCTGAAGTACCACTTGAACCTGATGTTCCTGATGAACCACTTGAACCTGATGTTCCTGATGAACCTGATGAGCCGCTTGTGCCTGAAGTACCTGAAGTACCGTTTATACCTGAGAGGCCTGATGTGCCAGATGAACCTGAAGTTCCAGATGAACCACTTGATCCAGATGTTCCTGAAGAACCTGAAGTTCCAGATGAACCTGAGCTACCTGAAGTGCCTGATGAGCCTGATGAGCCTGAAGTACCGCTTGTACCTGATGAGCCAGATGATCCACTTGTACCAGATGAACCGCTGGAACCTGAAGTTCCGCTAGTTCCTGATGAGCCGCTTGAACCACTTGTACCAGACGAACCTGATGAACCACTAGTACCAGAAGTACCTGAAGTACCATTTATACCTGAGAGGCCTGATGTGCCAGATGATCCTGAAGTACCAGATGAGCCTGAACTACCTGAAGTACCAGATGAACCAGATGAACCACTAGTTCCTGATGAACCGCTTGAACCTGAAGTTCCAGAAGTACCAGATGAACCAGATGAACCGCTTGTACCTGATGAACCTGAAGAACCTGAAGTGCCTGATGAACCTGAAGTTCCAGAAGTACCAGATGAGCCTGAGCTACCGCTTGTGCCTGATGAACCTGATGAACCGCTTGTACCTGATGTACCTGAAGTTCCGTTAATACCTGAAAGGCCTGATGTACCTGATGATCCTGATGATCCTGAAGTACCTGATGAACCAGACGAACCACTAGTTCCTGATGAACCTGAAGTTCCTGAAGTACCTGATGAACCAGATGATCCGCTTGTGCCTGATGAGCCACTTGTGCCTGATGAGCCGCTTGTGCCTGATGAGCCTGAAGTTCCTGAAGTACCTGAAGAACCTGAAGTGCCTGATGAACCTGATGAACCGCTTGTACCAGATGAGCCTGAGCTACCGCTTGTACCTGAAGTACCTGAAGTACCGTTTATACCTGAGAGACCTGATGTACCTGATGAGCCAGATGAACCACTTGTACCAGATGAACCTGATGTACCTGAGCTACCAGAAGTGCCTGATGAGCCTGAGCTACCTGAAGTACCACTTGAACCTGAGGTACCGCTTGTACCTGATGAACCTGAACTACCTGAAGTACCACTTGAACCTGAAGTTCCAGATGAACCTGAAGTGCCTGAAGTACCTGAAGAGCCAGATGAACCTGATGTACCCGAAGAACCAGAAGTTCCAGATGTACCTGAAGTACCGTTTATACCTGAAAGACCTGAAGTACCTGATGAGCCACTTGTACCTGATGAACCGCTTGAACCTGAAGTTCCTGATGAACCTGATGAACCGCTAGTACCAGATGTACCTGATGAGCCACTTGTACCAGATGTACCAGAAGTACCATTGATACCACTTAGACCTGAAGTTCCTGATGAACCACTTGTACCTGAAGTACCAGATGTACCAGATGAGCCTGATGAACCAGAAGTACCAGATGAGCCTGAGCTACCTGAAGTACCAGATGAGCCTGAAGTACCTGATGAACCTGAAGTACCAGATGAGCCTGAGCTACCGCTTGTACCAGATGAACCAGACGTTCCTGAAGTACCGCTTGAACCTGAAGAGCCTGAAGTGCCTGAAGAGCCACTTGTTCCTGATGAACCACTTGTACCTGAAGTACCTGAAGTACCGTTTATACCTGAGAGGCCTGATGTGCCTGATGAACCTGAACTACCAGAAGTACCAGAAGTTCCACTTGAACCACTTGAACCTGATGTACCAGATGAACCTGAAGTGCCTGAAGTACCTGATGAACCGCTTGATCCTGAAGTACCAGATGAACCTGAAGTACCAGATGAACCTGAAGTTCCGCTTGTGCCTGATGAGCCGCTTGAACCTGAAGTTCCTGATGAGCCAGATGTACCAGATGAACCACTAGTACCTGATGAACCAGAAGTGCCTGAAGTACCTGATGTACCATTGATACCTGATAAGCCTGAGGTTCCAGATGAACCTGAAGTGCCTGATGTACCACTTGAACCTGATGAACCTGAAGTACCTGAAGTTCCTGATGAACCGCTTGTACCGCTTGAACCTGAAGTTCCGCTTGTACCTGAAGTTCCGTTAATACCTGAAAGACCTGAAGTACCAGATGAGCCTGAGCTACCTGAAGTACCAGATGATCCTGAAGTACCTGATGAACCACTTGTTCCTGAACTACCTGAAGTACCTGATGAACCGCTTGATCCTGAAGTACCTGAGCTACCTGAAGTACCAGATGAGCCTGAAGTTCCGCTTGTGCCAGACGAACCACTTGAACCTGAAGTACCAGATGAACCCGATGTGCCTGATGAACCGCTTGTACCTGATGAACCAGAAGTACCTGAAGTACCTGATGTACCATTGATACCTGATAAGCCTGATGTGCCTGATGAACCACTTGTTCCAGATGAACCTGATGACCCAGAAGTACCTGAGCTACCTGAAGTACCTGATGAACCGCTTGTGCCTGATGAACCTGAAGTACCTGAAGTACCTGATGTACCATTGATACCGCTTAGACCTGATGTGCCTGATGAGCCACTAGTTCCTGATGAACCAGATGTGCCTGAAGAACCGCTTGTGCCTGAAGTTCCTGAAGAACCGCTTGTACCACTTGATCCTGAAGTACCTGAAGTACCTGAAGTACCATTGATACCTGAAAGACCTGAGGTACCACTTGAACCAGAAGTGCCTGAAGTACCAGATGAACCACTTGTGCCTGATGAACCTGATGTACCAGATGTGCCACTTGAACCCGAAGTTCCTGATGAACCACTAGAACCTGATGTTCCTGATGAACCACTTGTACCTGATGAGCCTGAAGTACCAGATGAACCTGAAGAACCTGAGGTTCCAGATGAACCTGAAGTTCCGCTTGAACCACTAGTACCTGATGAACCTGATGTGCCTGAAGTACCTGATGTACCGTTGATACCGCTTAAACCTGAAGTACCTGATGATCCGCTTGTACCAGATGAACCACTTGTACCTGAAGAACCTGAAGTTCCTGAGGAACCTGAAGTTCCTGATGAACCAGAAGTGCCTGAAGTACCTGAAGTTCCATTTATACCTGAAAGGCCGGAAGTACCTGATGAGCCTGAGCTTCCTGAAGTTCCCGATGAACCAGATGTGCCAGATGATCCACTAGTTCCTGAAGAACCTGATGTTCCTGAAGATCCGCTAGTTCCAGATGTACCTGAAGTACCATTTATACCTGATAAGCCCGAAGTACCACTTGAGCCTGAAGTTCCGCTTGAACCAGATGTACCAGATGTTCCAGATGTGCCAGATGTTCCTGAAGAACCACTTGAACCTGATGTACCAGATGAACCAGATGTACCACTTGTACCAGAAGTACCATTAATACCTGATAAACCTGATGTGCCTGATGAACCTGAAGTACCTGAAGTACCACTAGTTCCTGATGAACCACTTGTTCCAGAGCTACCTGATGTGCCTGATGAACCTGAAGTTCCTGATGAACCGCTAGTTCCTGATGTACCACTAGTTCCTGATGAACCACTTGTTCCTGAAGTACCTGAAGTTCCTGATGAGCCACTTGTACCTGATGAGCCTGAGGTACCACTTGAACCTGAAGTTCCTGATGAACCGCTTGTTCCAGAAGTACCTGAAGTTCCGTTAATACCACTTAAACCTGATGTTCCTGATGAGCCTGAACTTCCTGAAGTTCCTGATGAGCCACTTGTACCAGATGAACCGCTTGTACCTGAAGAACCGCTTGTGCCTGATGAGCCAGATGTGCCAGATGTACCTGAAGTACCATTGATACCTGATAAGCCTGAAGTGCCAGATGAGCCTGATGTTCCAGATGAACCACTTGTACCTGAAGAACCGCTTGTGCCTGATGAGCCAGATGTGCCAGATGAACCTGAAGTACCACTTGTACCAGAAGTACCATTTATACCTGAAAGGCCTGAAGTGCCTGACGAACCTGAAGTTCCTGATGAACCACTTGTACCTGATGAGCCAGATGTACCAGATGAACCTGAGGTTCCGGATGAACCGCTTGTTCCAGAAGTACCTGAAGTACCAGAAGTACCATTGATACCTGAAAGGCCTGATGTACCTGATGAGCCTGAACTTCCTGAAGTACCTGATGAGCCACTTGTACCTGATGAACCGCTTGTACCTGATGAGCCAGATGTACCAGATGAACCTGAAGTACCTGAAGTACCAGAAGTACCATTGATACCTGAAAGGCCTGATGTGCCTGATGAGCCTGATGTACCTGATGAGCCACTTGTACCTGATGAGCCTGAGGTACCACTTGAACCTGAAGTTCCTGATGAACCGCTTGTTCCAGAAGTACCTGAAGTTCCATTTATACCTGAGAGACCTGAAGTGCCTGAAGAACCTGAAGTACCTGATGAGCCACTTGTACCTGATGAGCCTGAAGTACCAGATGTACCAGATGAGCCTGAAGTACCTGAAGTACCACTTGTACCAGAAGTACCATTTATACCTGAAAGGCCTGATGTGCCTGATGAGCCTGATGTACCTGATGAACCAGATGTGCCAGAAGTACCTGAAGTTCCACTTGTACCTGATGAACCAGATGTACCAGACGAGCCTGAAGTACCTGAAGTACCAGAAGTACCATTGATACCTGATAAACCTGATGTGCCTGATGAGCCTGATGTACCTGATGAACCTGAAGTGCCTGATGAGCCTGAAGTACCTGATGAGCCAGATGTTCCAGATGTACCAGACGTACCACTTGTACCAGAAGTACCATTGATACCTGATAAACCTGAGGTACCTGATGAACCAGATGTGCCTGAAGAACCAGACGTTCCTGAAGTACCTGAAGTTCCACTTGTACCTGATGAACCAGATGTACCAGACGAGCCTGAAGTACCTGAAGTACCAGAAGTACCTGAAGTTCCATTTATACCTGAAAGGCCTGAAGTGCCTGACGAACCTGAAGTTCCCGATGAACCTGAAGTTCCTGAAGAACCGCTTGTGCCTGATGAACCAGATGTACCAGACGAGCCTGAAGTACCTGAAGTACCAGAAGTACCATTTATACCTGAAAGGCCTGATGTGCCTGATGAGCCTGATGTACCTGAAGTACCACTTGAACCTGATGAGCCAGATGTACCAGATGAACCTGAGGTTCCGGATGAACCGCTTGTTCCAGAAGTACCTGAAGTACCATTTATACCTGATAAACCTGATGTGCCTGATGAACCAGATGTGCCTGAAGAACCAGACGTTCCTGAAGTACCGCTTGAACCTGAAGTTCCTGATGAACCTGAAGTACCAGATGAACCTGAAGTACCAGATGTGCCCGAAGTACCATTAATACCTGAAAGACCTGAAGTACCTGACGAACCAGATGTTCCAGATGAACCGCTTGTACCTGAAGAACCTGACGTTCCTGATGAGCCTGATGTACCTGAAGAACCAGACGTACCACTTGTACCAGAAGTACCATTTATACCTGAAAGGCCTGATGTGCCTGATGAGCCTGATGTACCTGAAGTTCCTGATGAACCGCTTGTTCCAGAAGTACCTGAAGTGCCTGATGAGCCTGAAGTACCTGATGAGCCAGATGTTCCAGATGTACCTGAAGTACCATTGATACCTGATAAGCCTGAAGTGCCAGATGAGCCTGATGTTCCAGATGAACCACTTGTACCACTTGTACCTGAAGTACCTGAAGTGCCAGATGAACCAGAAGTACCTGATGAACCTGAAGTGCCTGAAGTACCTGAAGTTCCGTTAATACCTGATAAACCTGATGTGCCTGATGAACCACTTGTACCTGATGTTCCTGAAGTACCTGAAGTGCCAGATGAACCAGAAGTACCTGATGAACCTGAAGTGCCAGATGAACCTGAAGTGCCTGAAGTACCTGAAGTACCATTGATGCCTGATAAACCAGAAGTACCTGATGAACCGCTTGTTCCGCTTGAACCTGAAGTTCCACTTGAACCTGAGGTACCACTTGAACCTGAAGTGCCTGATGAGCCAGAAGTACCTGAAGTACCTGAAGTTCCGTTAATACCGCTTAAGCCTGAAGTACCAGAAGTTCCTGGAGGACCTTGTGGACCTGGACCACCTGTAGCACCCGAAGTACCTGAAGTGCCATTGATGCCTGAAAGACCTGAAGTACCTGATGAACCTGAAGTTCCAATTCCTGAAGTTCCTGAAGAACCTGATGTTCCTGAAGAACCTGATGTACCTGAAGTACCACTTGATCCTGAAGTACCATTTATACCTGATAAACCTGATGTTCCTGATGAACCTGAAGTTCCAATTCCTGAAGTTCCTGAAGTACCACTTGTACCTGAAGTACCAGTTTCTCCTGAGGCACCTGAAGTACCACTTGTACCTGAAGTACCAGTTTCTCCTGAGGTACCTGAAGTACCACTTGTACCAGATGTACCAGTTTCTCCTGAGGCACCTGAAGTACCACTTGTACCTGAAGTACCAGTTTCTCCTGAGGTACCTGAAGTACCACTTGTACCTGAAGTACCAGTTTCTCCTGAGGCACCTGAAGTACCACTTGTACCAGATGTACCACTTCCTGAAGTACCTGATGAACCACTTGTACCTGAAGAACCTGAAGTTCCTGATAAGCCGGAAGTACCTGAGGTACCTGAGGTACCTGATGTATTAGATATTCCACCACCGCCGGTAATTTCGATAAGTACGCCGTTTGAACCACTAGTTATTACATTAACACCACTTCCACTGAAATTAAGGTTAGCTGCGTTAGATAACACTAAAGAACCAGTGTAGTATATATCTGTGATGGTTAAATCATCAAAGAAGTTTTGTAATTCAATTTGATAAGGGGCAAAGTTTGAACCAGCTGGTAAATCTGTAATACCTGAGAGGTTAGTAGCAAATATTGGTGCTAATGATTCAGAGGTAGTTAAAGATACAATAGGTAAAATTTGGTTGGGAGTAATAACTAATTTATCTCCACTAGATGCTTCAGTTCCTTGTTCTGCCCACTTAATATATAAAGAAGCTTGTGTTCCACTAGCATCTCTGTATAAAACTTCTGAAATAGAATATTTGTGGTATCTACCTGGGATAAAAGTACCAGAACTATCGGCGGCAGCACCAATAACTGAGTATATAGGGGTAGATCCATTATATTGGCTGTCATCACTACCTGTAATATTTTTAGTAGTAATTGGGGTAGTAGTATTTGGATCAAGAAAAGAGGCAGATGGGATGTAATATTCTCCACCAGCGGGAGAAATTCTAGTTAAGGTACCTGTAGTTGTAGAAGCTGGAAAATCTGCTACTGTAATTGTAGCGGCTCCAGTATCTACAGATACTACTGTAGTTCCTGTTGAAAAAGGACCACTAGCTACTAAGGTTTGGCCTGGGCGGACATAGTCTATATTAAGATATGAGCCTTCATTTGAAATGTTAGTGATTGTTTTAGAAGAGGTATTGTAATCTCCTCTAACTCTTACATATGAATTACTCCCAGATCCAATTGGCGTAATATTAGAGAGTTTTCCGTAAAAAAGCTGATCTGCCATGCTTTTATTGTACTATTAGGTTGAATATTCTAATATAAATATTAAACAAAGAGCCCCAAATAATGGGGCTCTAAAGTATTTAAAAAAGATTTTTTAGAATTGTAAGCTGTAAATTACAGACCCAAAAGTATCTAAACCTCCACTTAAAGTAAATATATTGAAATTAGTACCAGACGAAAAAGTTATACCAGCTGCTCCAATTTTAGATCCAGCACCTACGTTATAAGCATCAAATGAAGGAATATTTCTTGTTGCTGTGGATGTGTTACCACCTGCTCCATTAGAAATTACATTTGGAAGTGTTACTGTAATAATACCAGTTTCTGAGGAATCTATATAAACAGTACAGGACATTAATTGACAATTGCCAGATGATGGAGCAGCAATTGTTAAGGCTACCTCACTTAAAGATGATACTTTAAATGATGGGATGTATGCTCCATCTGAACCACTAGTATCACCGGAATTAGCTACAGTACAAGTAAATGTATTAGCACCCGTTGAAGTTATAGAAACATAAACATAATCTACATTAAATCCTCTTAATATAACATAATCACCAGTTGTTAAACCATGAGCTGTAGAAGTTACAGTTAATGTTGTACCTGAACGGGTCCAACTTAAACCACTTTCAATATTACCTGCTGATAGGATTTGGAAAGTATCATTACCAGAAGTGCCAGCGTATCTAACAACATTATTATAAGGTGTACCACCACCACCTCCACCTCCGGTGATAGTTAATGTAGCATTAGGAGTAGTTCCCCCAACTGTACCTCCAGTAACTGTAAGTTGAGCTACGTTAGCAACAGTATTAGAACCGTCTGTAATAGTTAAAGCTGTGCCTGTTCCTGATGTACCTGATGAGCCTGATGAGCCTGAAGTACCTGATGAGCCTGAAGTACCTGAAGTACCCGAACCACTTGTACCTGATGAGCCACTTGTACCTGATGAGCCACTTGAACCTGAAGTTCCACTAGTTCCAGAAGTAAAGTTAGTCCAAGCATAATCATAATCTGTATTAGATGCTTTAACTAAAGCTTGTCCTGTAGTACCTCCTGTAGGTAATCCAGCACCATCTGTACCTGATGAACCTGATGAACCAGAAGTACCTGATGAACCTGATGAACCAGAAGTACCTGATGAACCTGATGAACCAGAAGTACCTGATGAGCCAGAAGTACCTGATGAACCAGAAGTACCAGGTGTTCCATCATTACCTGATGAGCCTGAAGTACCTGATGAACCAGATGTACCAGATGAGCCTGAAGTACCTGAAGTGCCTGATCCACTTGTACC